>Ga0123354_10000524_pt1 | contig 39016 bp, 26 predicted proteins | sample TergutLab28metaG_2_FD_97872 | JGI IMG/M metagenome (GOLD analysis project Ga0123354, IMG submission 97872) | Labiotermes labralis P4 segment gut microbial communities from Petit-Saut dam, French Guiana - Lab288 P4 | ecosystem: Host-associated > Arthropoda: Insects > Digestive system > Gut ... | reverse complement strand
CGTAGGTTATTCGGAAAGTAAGTACCGTCTGCGCATATCTCTCGCGCATCCTCGAGACTGTCACTTTGCGCATGTGCAGTGACTTCCTCTATCAATTGAGAAGCCACAGACGCCATTTCGTGATATTCGTTTTATGTTTATGTTTGTTCCTGTGCGTTAAACATGTTTAAGACAATTGAAGGGGCCGCCGACTGTGAAATACGGTATGCAATTCGTTTTTTGAAGGCTAGGAATGTGCTACCAAGTGAGATACATCACCAAATCTGTCAAATGTGTGGTGACAATGCGATGAGTGATAGCATGGTTAGGAAATGGGTTCGGATGTTCAATGAAGGACGAGAGAACGTGCACGATGAAGCGTGAAGTGGGTGTCCATCTTTAGTGAATGATGATTTGGTGCGTAAGGTCAACGAAAGAGTACGTGACGACAGACGTTTCACAATTTCTGATCTGTCTGCATTTTTCTCAGATTTCAAGAATCCTACTCTATTACATTGTCAGCAGTCATTTGAGTCGCAGGCGGCCGCATTCTATGTGAAGGGTAAACAAAACGATGTGCCCCGCTACGATAACTGCCTCAATAATGGCGGCGAATATGTGGAGAAATAGTTTGAAGAATGTAGAATCTGATAACAATAAAATGTTATACGAAACCATATTCGATTATTTTTTACAACGTAACGGTACTTACTTTCTGAATAAGCCTCGTACTTAAAATTCTGGGTCTGACTTCGCAGAATTTCATTTCAAGGTTGATTTTAATTTGTATTTATGTAGCTGGCATAAAAAGAAGTGGTGCAGGCCTGCCTACACCTGGGCGCATATACTCGTTTCATCTCAACATTCTGCTTAAAAAAATAAATAACATGATGGACTAGAGCCCCTTTTAGTAAGCTAATGGTTCTTCAACTAGTTAAGAAATACCCAATATTTTCTAGAATCTAAATTTTTATTGCTGACTACAAAAGCCCACCACTGCACCTGTGCCTTATCTTGAACCAGACAAATCCAGTAAACTCCCTCCCACACTCTTCTTAAGACCAGTTTTAAAGTACATAGCCTCTAAGCTCAGTTCTTTCAAGTGTTCTGTTATTTCATTTTTTTCCTTGCCAGATTCTGTATGTTCTTCTCTTCGTGTGTGCTACATTCCTAGTCTGTTTCATTCCACTTAGTTTGATATTCTTAATTTTCATATAGCCAAACCACAATGTAACACCAACACACATCGAACCAGAGCAATACAACCCATGAAATAACTCAACAAATAAGTCGCAAGCTCTTGAGGATGGATGTATTAACATCCGAAACATGTTGAACATTAAATAATGAAATATAAAAGCAAGTGACATCAAGTTGGTCTACCTTTATTCAACTATCAAGATGATGCACGGTCCAATAAACATAAGATGCGTTTATCATTCATCATTGTTAAATTTTTTTCAAGTATTTCTTAACTCCTTTCCCTTAGATCCAGCATCCTATTTTCAAGCACCTTCAAATAATATAGGTCTAATTCAGTTCAAATTAGAGACCAAGATTCGCATTCGTATTAAAAAGGTACAATTACATTTCTATCTATTAATCCTTATTTTCTTGGGTAGCAATCAACAAGCGTAAGATTGAAGACAATAATAGCCAGAATTCCTGGAATTTAATATGCTCCAGTTTTTCTTCAAAAATTTAATTTTGAGTAGATACAAAATATTTGAGCATTACAATATTTGAAAAGTATTTGTGAGCTCCTTCTTTGTCATAATTATGTTCTGCATCCTTGTGACGAGAAAAAGTCATAAATACATAACCCTACATTATCCAGTACACCTAGTTGCCTCTGAATTTACTTGTAGGTATACTTTCTTAGTAAAAATTTAGACAACTTCTATGTTCGTTGTGGTTTTATGCTTTCACCCAAAACCAGCATAGGCAGGGTTGGGCAAAAGTTGATCTGTCCCTTTCATCTGATTTTAATGGGTCATCTAATGGCGCATTTAAAAAAATGGAAACATTGTTTTTATAGATTCATCATCTTTCAGACAATTCTGTACAGAAATGTAACAGATAAATGTTTATTGCACGGTAACATTTGAAGCTTACTACCTTTACGGACATACCAATTTCCAGTACAAGAGTAAAACACTTTCCTTCCATCTAAGTCATCGGACTTCCTTTTTAATCTAACTTCTTATAAAAACTCATTTTAGGTGTAGCGTCTTACTGTTGACCGGATCACACTCAATGACACACAGTCCGTAAAACACCTCTGGACGAAAGATCGGCCCGTTTGCAGAGACCTCTACCTGACAAAACGCAACATTGACAAAAAACAAACCTCCATGCCCCTAGCGGGATTTTTATGTAATTATTAGAACTGTTGTTACTTCTTCCAATTATACACACTTCACATTCAAAATAAAAGGCAATCATTTAGACAGCAGACCCTGTAGTATACACAAACAATGCCTAGATTTAGTGGGTAGCTCACGCTCCTATCATGCTAAGAATAGTATCTTTTTCACAATTTTCTTTTGCCATTTTCTGAATTACGGGAGGCCCATGTCACAGAGCGTGGCCACTCCAAGGATTTACCCCTTTAGTCAACATTAGCTTGAAAGGTATCTAGATAGTTCCTAAAGGTCTTCAGCCGCGTACTACGCTGGTAAACCCCCCACCGCGTGCGGCTCATAAAGTCTACATTGTCAAGGTGCTGATAGAGTCGTAAAATTTTTTATCATATGGAAGAATACGTATGCTAAGAACCATAATGTTGCTTGATGTTTTGACCGGGAACAAATTTTGAAGGCGGGACAAAGGTGCCACTCCAGAGAGATCCTTCGAGGTGTCGTGCGATGAAACTTAGATAGCCGCGCGCTGGTCCATGAGCAAAAGTCCACCCTTGCTGCACATTCTCTAAAACCGTGCATTAGTGTGTCCGTTTCTACACACTTTGAATAGGAGTCAATTCACATCAGATGAATGCTATGAAGCCTTACCTTCGTAACCAGAAAATCGTGGACCACCTAACCACATACAGCACACCGCATCAGTCACGACTGCCTAGGACATGTTCCCCCACACTTAGTGCCAGTTGATCGACGGAAACTTGTTCAAATCCTCATACTCTGAGGCACTGGCTTCTTTCGCGCGAGGACACTCAATGCTTCTTACACGCTTCTTTTAGAGGATTTCTCTGATTCACCCCTTTGGGGGTAATAGCCCACTCCTGATAGTAGATCCTCAGGTATTCCGAAGTGTTCAGGATCGCTGTTATACCTGGGGGTTTGTCACGGGAGGCAAAATCACCCCAAACACGAAATCATTTAGCCGTCAAAGAACTGGGCATTTTACGTTGTCCTACAAACTTCAGTAGGAAAAATTTGGTGCACTTGACCCCAACGTCTATGAGGTCCATCCTTCTCTCTCCAGGGTGAGCTGAAGTTTCATAGTTGGAATCTTGAAGACTGTTCCGTGCCAAATGAACCAGGTGCCCACAGTTACAAGATGTCGGAGGTATTCTTGGATAAAGTGAAAAATTTGGGCCAGTAAATTGAGTATGCCATATTCATTCATAACATGAAAAAAAGACACCCGATATTTTTTTTCCAGAACTTACTTCATTTGAATAAAAACTGAAAAGTAGTTGCTCGGATGCAACAATACAAACACATCAAATGAAAGTATATTTTTACTTTATTTTTAGTGTATTTAACTATTTTAACTACATTACTGATTTTAAAATTGTAATATTTAAGCTTCCTAATAATAATAATAATAATAATTTTAATCCTAAGCAGAATTCCTAATCTATAAGTTGAAGCATAAGCTGCACAGGCTAAGAAACTTACGAGTTACCAGAAGATGGCCTACCTTTAAGACCGAAACACGTCGCAGCGTTATTTAACAAATAAAAATTTTTTGCAACAAAATGGTGTTAAATTTTACGTACATAATATAATTACACGAAAAAAGTACATTAAACTTTATAGAGCTCTTATTACTATAGTATATCTCCTATATTGCATCAAAGCTACACCATTTTGCTCAAAAAGTATTTATGAATTTCAAATGATGGAAAGAGTAGTTTTCTAAAGAATATTAACCAGTTCCACTTACGAACACGCTGTATGTTTACTGCAAACTGGGAACAGAATTTTTAGATAAAATTATAATTGGTTAATTGCTTCACGAACTTAAGTTACTTAAGATTTTATCCATAAACCTAAAGTGCGTTACTCCCTAATGGGACAAGGACTGGAGGTTTAGTGACCGATCTCATGTTCTGCAAGCATAAACTTGAAATATGCCATGCCTACACCACACCAGTTCTTTCTAATTTATCATACTTGACAATCAGGAACCTCACTAAGTAACACCACTCTGCAAATTGTTGAATATTTATGGAATGAACGTATTAAATTTTGTAGACAAAAATATGAAGTTTATTTCAGTGACATGTCATGAACTTATTTTGAGAAGGGCAAAATTTTGTGTCCCAAGTGTTAACCACGATTATATTTTGTAGAATTCTGTAACTGTTAATTTAGCAAAAGTTAGTAATTTTCGTAAATAAACACAAATGAAGCCGATAGAATCACTCGACAGGAGATAGTAATTGTATGGGTGTTTGAAACGTCGTGCATATTCACGGTAAAACATTTAAATAGTTAAAACTATAAACTATTTAATTACTAACATGTAAATATTAAAAAGTAAAGAAATAAATAGTACAAGGCAATATTCGAAGTACAACAGTCTATGAAGCCGCAAAGGAGGGTAGATTTATAACTGTACTCTTTTTTCAGCCTCGCTGCTAGATACGGATGGGTGGTTACCACCAGGCCCCGTCCGCTTTACCCCCGAGAAAGAGACGTGGTATCCATTTCACAGGCGGGTGAATGAGACTCGGGACCGGTCTGGAAGGGTAGGAAAAATCTTGCCCCCAGTAGCCCGTAATTTTTCTCTGTATTGTTTACGCTATGCAGAAAACCTTAATATTTGATGATAAGAAAGTATGGAGATATCATTTCAAAATAAATATATAATTGTGTATGTAATTACCATTCAACAAATTACTTACTGGTTTTTAATAATATTAATTACAAAGCTACATGTTTCTACCGAACGCTGTTCATCTTCAGGCCATTAAATAAAAATTATGTTACAATTGCAAATTAATTTTGTGGTTAGATTTAGATCGCAGTCATTCGTGTCAATTATCAGCTGGACTGAAGATATTTACACTGTGTACTGGAATGACAGAAACTTAAAATGTTCTCAAGGTTAATATTATGGGATTTGAATTTGATTATGCTTTTATGAAAAATTTTTGTTTTAATTTCCTTTTCTCATCCGATAATTTCTCCTTAGTTTATGCTGCGTCCGATGATATGGGAATGCATTTAGTAAGAATCACACTAGTACAGAGGGGCTATGGTGTTGGTATAAGTTCTGCTTATATTAAATGTTTCGGTAGGTATCCAGAAGTATCTTCAGCGTGGAAGTTACTATTACTGTGTTGATACCGATGTACAAAGATCCGATTTTTATTGTTTGTGTCTAAATTTGATCTTCTAATTGCTCTACTTTTCTTTGAGCCATAAGCAAGATTAGTACCATTAGAACTAACACTTCTAAAATGAGTTCACAAAACATTGTAAAAATAGGATCATGTTCCTGATGCAGAATATGAAAGACGCTTAACATGAGACTAATATGAAAAATAACATGTGATGAATTTAGAAGTGATAATGATATGGTGATGTAGAATGAATAATAAAAAATATAGAGAAATGATAATTATAATAGCAATGAAGCTGAGGGTTGTGAGAAAGATACCGAAGACAAGAAGAAGAAGAAGAAGAAGAAGAAGAAGAAGACGGCGACGATGAAGAGAACAAAAGGAAAGAATAGGCACAAATTTTTTGGGCCCTCACCAATATTAATAGCAGGACGCAATGTTTCTCACATGTTATTCTAACTCCAACATTAGCACTCTGCTTCCCGTCTTTCCGACAGCAATCTCCCCGCATTTTGTCACTCCGCCCGGCCGCACTGGAATAATTGCTACTCCAGACCCTGGAAGTCACGCAGCACACCGCACATACCCCTCTTGTACAGGGTATACGCTGTTCCTTCAACAAAGGGACGAGTGTGTTTGGCTTCGAGCTTCATTTATTGTAGATATGATCTATGATTGTAAAGACAATTGCATTATATACTATACTCCGAGTCAGGAGATATTTGTCATTGCATTTCTTTAGGTTTCTGCATCAAACATAGCTTTATTAATTGTCTATGAATTTACGAGGGAAATGTTTTTATCATGTAAAAGGTAAAGGTAAAGATTTCCCTGTCTTCTTCGTGGATGCATATACGAGAGTAGGGGTAGGGGGTCACTGTCTTAACTTCGACACTAGATGGATGTGAGTAAGTAGCTACACGATCCTGTCCGTTTCCGCCCACTCCTCCCCGTAAGAACCCCGATTCATTTCGAATAGACGGCTGAGTCGGCCACAGGGCCACTCCGATGATTGGGAGAAGAGAAATCGCTTGAGCCTGCAGCGCTTCAAATGCTGCTTTGTGTAACGACCCATGTTGAAGAAACCCGAAAAACTTTAGTTTCAGCTTCATGTAAAGTAGGAAATAAAATCTGTTGGTAAAAATGTAAAGTAATCCCATGACAGGCCCTGACAGGCCCTGAGGGTTCCAGGAGGGTGAGGGTCCCAGATTTCAAGACAATCGGCACATGGAGGTTCGAAGGTTGTCAACCCTATGCACCGGCCAACTTTACCCCCAGGAATTATTCCTGGTACTCATTTCTGTTAGAGACTGAGTCAACCCCAGGACCATAGTGAGGCCGGAAGGATTATGGCAATGAAAAATTCCAGTGACACCATCGGGAATCGAACCCGTGATCTTTCGGTTTGTAGCGCAGTGCCTCAACCAACTGTGCCACCGCATGCCCCTAAAATTTGTTGGTACACGCTAAAATTAAATGTACTCAGTGACTTACAGCGTAAACTGACATTAAGAATTTCCATTGAAATTCATTGCGCAGTCTGGGAGATGAACGGGGCCACAAAAAAAAATCAGTGACAATATTTCTCATAAACACCAACTAATGCACACTTATATTATTCACATTACTTTATTAGCACTGTGTTACTGCAACATGTTTCGGCCCCCAAAGGGCCATCTTCAGGGAGTACGACTGAAACATTTTCACAGCCAAATAAAAGAAATGTATAAAACAAAGGTAAAGTTCACCCTAGAACAGGCCACGAAGCCCCAGAGGAAAGAAGATATATAGCTATACTCTTTCTTTAACCTCGGCGCTAGATGGGGCGGGTGGTAAAAACCACACCCCGGCCACTTTACCTCTGGGGAAGACCCGGTACCCATGGTGCAGGAGGCTGTGTGCGCCGGTCTCGACGTGTGCGGAATATCTCGTCCCAACAAAATGTGTGTGCCAGATTTAAAATTAAATTTGTTGACCAGCATGTTAGGTTACGCGTCAGGTACATGACGTACATGTAGGAGTAACACAGTGCTAGTACAGTGATGTGATTAACATCAGTGTGCATTAGTCCGTCTTTATGTGGAATAGTGATATCAGCGCACGGAAATGGAAAAGATAAAACAGAGACAATGTTCTCATTACTCATTCAATTTATACACTGCTTGCAAGGAATGTACACAGTCACTAGTGGTAATGTGGACATAAATCACCAAACACACACGCGTTAGCTGTATATTCACACTAACTTTATTTCTGCCTGTGCGTACAACTTCTGCTGCCGTAGGTCTGCTTGCTACCAGCCTCTATCCGGTCTCAAAAAGCACACTCTGCCTTGAAGATGTCACTTGTATTGCCAAGTACTGCGTCAGGTGCTACCAGATTGTGTTGCGCGGTCGGCAGAATTCCCGACCGGCCAGGTGCGCTAGTCAGTAACATACGCCACACACACATCGCCGGACATCACGGAAACATTCCACAGAACAAACCCGACCTCTAATACCTACAAGCAGCTTTAAGCCCGTTGGTTTTATATTCCCTTAGGTTGCGGCAAATCTGGAGTACAATCTTCTCCCTGGACACAATTTCATATGTTCCATGCTCCGCTAGTAAAACAGCAAAGTGAGGAACAAACACCGACTTCTTACTTGTGGGAAGATCAATGAACGGAGTCTTCTTAGTAGGAATCGGACAGATCTGAGTTCCTGCCAGAAATATACCTGTGTGTCGACACATTGAAGTCCGTGTGCGATTAGAGTATTTCTTGGTTTATTAACACGCCGAATTAATTTTGAAACAATGAACCAGGTGGGGTGGTTTGGCGTGTCTCCTAGTCTCTCCACGCAAATGTGCCTCAAACTATTCCACGAATTTCATAATCTGTACTATTTAAATTCTTACTTTTCTGTTTATCGGACTTTTATGAGCGTGCAGCACCGTTAAATAAACCGACAGCACAATTCGAGAGGCTATTTTGAGAACATTCTTTCATAATCGTAAAAGTAATACCAGATACACTTCACTGGGCCCCATGGTTCAGTTTGGGACACTCGAAACGTTAACTTTAAAACCGCTTCTGCAAAATTTAATTTACATTGTGCAGGCAGTTTCTTGCGAAATGAAGAAAATTGTTTTTGTCTTACAGAAGTGACGAATGAGCATGTTTCATGTTTATTAATGTTTCTTAAAGGGTAAAATGGTTTTTAAATTTTGCAATAGTTACTCAATTTACAAGCAAAAGCAAAAATTCTTTTAAATCTTACCACATTTTATTCGTTACTTATGAGTTTGAACATGTCCGGTGTCTTTCTGCGTGCTACTCTCCGTCCTCTGAACAATGTGTCTGTTATTCACGGCTAGCTGTGTGTTGCAAGGTTTAGGGAAGTGTAATCAGTAACCTCTTCTTCTCAAACCCCATCTTAAGCTGCCCTAACAAAAGAGGCTGTGAAGACCGAGTCACAGCGGTACAACTGTTTCGTCATCAGCAGAGGAAATGCTGCAGAACAAGCCTGTCTAGAGGCTAAAGAGTTTCAACCCCACCACTGGACTGCCAAGCAGTAAGTTAGTGACCCGCCCTAGGGTATTATATTACTTTCAACCTCAGTGTAAACTCAACAGGATGGCAAACTAGATGACGAACTATGGCAAGCAGACGGTTAAGCGCAAACAGGATAAAAGCAAAATATAATCAAATGTACAACCTGGAATTTAAGGGGAATAGCCCATAAAGAAGAGGACCTGGTCATTGTATTAAATGAGAAACAAATTAAAATAGCAGCAATTGCAGAATCATAAAAGGAACTGAAGATAAAATGCAAACAAATAATTACATTGTAATATATAGCGATGTAAATAGAAGTACACGAGCACAAGTTTGTTGAATGATTTGGATTAATAAATCAACCAAAATCACAATTATTAACTACACGTACTGGAGCTAGAGAATAATTGAAGTCAATCTAAATATTGGAAGAGGGAAGAATCATATTTTGGACTCTATACGCCCCATGAGAAGGAGGATTTGAAGAAAACGAAACTTTTTTAATTAATTAGAGGAAATACTACACAAACCATCAAAATGATTACTTCCTAATCTCAGGAGACCTGAAAGCCATAACATTAAATGCTGATATTCGTAATATTTTAGAAAGTTTTGGAGAACCAGTAACTAATACCCATAGATTGAAATTCAGGGATTTTGCAATATATAACGACATGAAAATAATGAATCAATTCTACAAACGCAGAAATATACATACATATGGCCATCACGCAATTCCAAAGAGCTATAGACTATTTCATTGCAATCAGGAAGCTATCAGAATTATTCCTAGGAATGAGAGTTTACAGAAGAAGTGATATTGGTGCAGATCAATTTTTCAGTATGAATAAATGAAGATTTCCACCAAAATGATTAGGTTTACCCAAGAACACTGCACGCAAAAATGTATACAGCATTATAAAATTGGATCACTCAGAGACGAAAGTATACGAAATGAAACCAAACACATTTAAACCACTAAACACATGAACAAATATATTCAACAAATAAAAATCCTGGTCGAAGTCAAGAAATATTTTTACATTATTATAAAGAATTATGGACTAATCACTCCCTTCAAGAAAATTATTGGAATAGAGAAAACATTGATGACATTATGACATTGGAAGAATTGTAAGAAGCACTAAAACAAAAAATGGGAAGTCACTTAGTGAAGACAACTTGAATTTTGAACTTTAAAAATATGCGGAGGGAGTCATTTCATAATATACAACTGGTTTTTGTAATAGCATTTTTAAGATATGAGAAATGCGGGAAGAATGGAAGAACTGTTTTGTCATACCTGTATACAAATAAGGTGACAAGCAAGCGGTGGAAGACGACAGAAGAATTAGCCTACTTAATGTATGTCATGAAATATAGAGTAAAATTTTTATTGAAAAATTGAAAGCACAAGCAGAAATGTTCCTTTTGAATCTTGGAATGGATTCCAAAAGTAGATCTTGCATCGATCCATTATTTAGCGTGAACTTACTTATAAAAGAAGAAGAAAGTTTAATTTTGAAACCCATTAATCATTTCTTGATTATGTGAAACGCTTTGGCAGAGTTATGTAAGTCGCAACACCACGTTGCCAACTTCCATTTCTTACAATAAAAAATCGAATTTTTAAAATACTTTTGGTAACATAACCGGATGTTCCAACTACATTATCACAGAGATCAGGTATTGGGTAAAACTTGATCTTATATAAGTACCCCCTTCCAGACCCTCAAAACCTGCTGTAGTCAAGTCAAGTCAAGTCTATATTCACCTCACTTGTCATTCTCTTAACAACTATCAATAGTGTACCAAATATTTATCAACCAGGTGTATAATATGGAGTAACAAGGATCTGGAATTATGGTTGTTGGCTTTTATTCGGATCGAATGTTATCTACTGTTGTCCAGTAAATGAATGGGTTCCTCTGTAAACTATTTATACGATATCAGCTGAAGGGTTTCCTACCCCATCGATTTATTACTGTATTGAGTCGTCTACGGCTGATGCCATACTGCGCGCGTAGTAAAGACAACACTTTCACACATTCACGGAGCTTCCTTCGGTATATGCTACAAGTTCGAACTGACATTATTTCGCAAATGTTAAAATACTTACACGTAAATACGATAATATGTGGTTTTCCGTACAAAAAAAACCGTACATTGAACGCGTGTAACAGGTGTAGAAGTGAAACTACCTCATGCTATTGTTCGCAAATAAACGATAAAAAACTGATAACATTAGACATAGCTGTGAACATGTGAAATGGATGAGGTAAAAATATGGGGTTCCGTAATAACTGTAATAAGCCTTTCTGCTATAAACTGAACGGGTTTTGTTGTCACAAAAATGCTCCTGCAAGTATCTGAAGTTTCCATATCTGCAGGATGATCTGTTTACAACATTTATTTACTAAATTGCCTACAACACCTATCCTCTTTGCTGGATTTTCAAGCAAATAATTATCACAACCACTATATTTGAAATTATTTTACTTGTTCATGAATCCTGCATTATATCTTACCAATTTTCCAATTATTTAGAATTTAAATTAGCAAAATTTTTACAATTAATAGTACTATTAAGAGAACTATTTTTAAGAAAGTGAGAATGAAAACTATTTTGAAAATATACAACACACTGGTTTTACTTACATTTTAATATGGTTCAGGAAATTGGACTCTAACAGCCTTACAAAGACGAAGAATTGAAGCGGCAGAAATGAAGTTGCTGAGACCTCTGGCAGGCTTCACCCTTTATGACCACAAAACAAATGACTACATACGACGCGAACTACGGATTACAGGCATACTAGACAAGATAGGTGAACACAGACGGAACTGACTTTCACACTTGGAAAGAATGCCACAAAACCGAATCCCTTTGAAATAATACCACCACAGACCACAAAGAAAGAGAACATTTCGAAGACCGAAGAAGCGTTGGCGCGAGCAGCTGTAACTCTGGAGACGGAACGGATCAAAGGGTTCAATTCTTGATGTTTATGATGATGATGATATTCGTGAATCCTTAAAGTACTTTTAAAGTAACTAAAATACTCCAATTTGCGTCAAACAGATTTCATCATTACAAAAATGTTCCTACCTACATTAATTTTAATATTCACAGAAGTTCCACACACTTTTTTGTTGAATGTATTGAAGTTATGTTTTTCACAATTGGTCCTGCCACCTCTGTCACACTGACGTTGTCTGCGTTCTGACATACTTGTTGTCTTGTTCACAACTACATATTTGTTTCTTCTAAATTTTAGTTTCGATGCAAACTTCTTTGTTCTAGGCATTGTCAAATAAACACTGAACGCATGACACAAAGAAATTCAAGAAACAAAACGATAGAGCTCAATATGATTATCGATGCAAACGGCAAGGTAGGAAACATTACCGGCAAAACTTTCTTTCCACGGGGAAGACAAAAATATACTACTGAAATTTAAAAAGTAGGAATTCCAACTGTTTTTCTCTTGGATTGCAAAATGGAATGTGTGACGTTTAAAAGACATAAACTTGAATAATAATCTATTGAAATTTAATGTAGGATTTTAATAAAATTAATATCATTTGACGAAAAAGAATGAAATATTTAAATATGCTAAAATCTAAAAATTTGCATTTTTCAGCTTTATGATGCCTGCCTCCCTTAAGTTATGAATAAACCGAAGAAGCAAAATGGGCCTATTCCATTTACTGTAAAGTCAATGTCGCCGTGACCATAATAAAATAAAGAGTTTGCAATTTTTTTAAAATATCTATGAAACTCAGCAAATAATATTTGTCATACTCTTTCATTATGTATAAGGCTTCAATGTTGAGCAACGGATGTGTGAACATTTCTTTTATTTCAGCCTGTTTTCCACATAACGTGAATTTTGTATTATGTGTGCAGGTTCTATAGAATACGAGTATATCGCAAGAATTTTTTCCGGATTCTAAGGGTTTGCAAGTTTCCGTTTCAGAATAACCAAATACGAGTATAGCTTAATTCAAATGTACAGCTTTCGACTGACTTTACTATTATAAGAAGACAGGAACGTGTTACACATAGATACGACTAAAATACGCGCAGAAAACATAGGTTTTTACTGCATTACCGGTATATAGAATGTATAGTTAGGTGAGTTACAACCTGCCCAAAAATACTGGTCAGAATTTCGCTCGTACAGTTTATATACTCGTCATTGCTTGTCGTCATAAACATTTCTTTATTAATGCCTAGTGCAAAATCAGTTATCAACCGATCCACTGCAAGCAAATCCTAATCTCTTTAAAAAGTAAAGAAGAGAGAAAGAGATAAAGATAGGGCGTAAATACAAGATAAAATGGGAAATGTTGTCCCATTAACCAATGAATTCCCACCATAACTTCGAAACATTAGCACTAAGAAGAAGAAGAACAAGCGAGTTTTACTTAACTGGAGGTGCTTCCAGTGGTGAACCTAGGAATGTGCAAGTCGTAGATTTTTTTTGTAGCCTTGATATTGTTTTGTAGAGTATGTAGCGTGATTTGTAACTGTACGTATTGTAGCGAAACATTTTTTAATTTATACGTCAATAAATCATAACACCAGACTGCTCGAAAGAAGATGGAATTGTTTTTGCAATTTAATGCAGTTAAAAATTTCGCCACCCGAGCAGTGGCCACGAGAACAGATGGGGGTTCTTTGACCTCGATTGTTTAAAGTATTCCAACTGAAAAATAAATAAAGATGTGCTAGAAGTTTTTTTTAACTCATTTAATCGACTTTCATTCACAGTTCAAATTGTACTGCACTTTCATCGATGTGTTAACAAATGACTACACATTTTCCTAACGCTTCCTTGTATTTACAAAGATATAAATGATAGTCCGTAATTTCTAGATGGAATACCAGCAGGATCAAAGACCACTTGGGAGACCCAGGCGTAGTTGGGAGGATAATATTAAGATTGATCTTCAGGAAGTGTGATGTGGGGGTATGAACTGGATCGAGCTGGCTCAGGATAGGGACAAGTGGCGGGCACTTGTGAATGCGGAACCTTCGAGTTCCACAAAATACGGGGAATTCCTTGACTAGCTGAAAACCGGTTATCTTCTCAAGAAGGACTCTGCTCCATGAAGCGAGCAAGTAAGTAAGTAAGGTTTATGATTTTGATTATCTAAGTCCGGAGGCCTATACGAGTAAGAGTAACATGTTATAACATTTTAGACAAAGCTTAAAGACGGAGGAAAACTAAGTAAAAAACCTGTTTCCAAATGGTCGGTGGCAGAAATTTGCATACTGACTTCTGCTAACAGCCCAGCCCCAACGTTTCCCCAGAATGTGTGTCGCTGTCCTATTAATAATAATTAAAATTACAAAGATCTTTATTATAAAATTTATTGATAATTTCAATAATTTCAATAATTTCAATACAATTTCAAACAATTTAACATTAGTTACATACTTCATTTCATAGTTCCACTGATTGGGTAGACGACTGTTGATTTGGTTCAGCTGTAAGAGCATTAGACCTTCCGAAAAGCTGTCTCATGATGAGTGATGAGGCGTCTGAAATGGGAATCACTATTTACATTTCAATTTACGTGATTTGAATTTTTTTTTGAACCCTGCTACGATAGACATATGTGGTTTCTTGATTCCGAGTTACAGCTGTCTGCCTTACATGGAAGTCGTTTCGGCAACAAGGTAGGGGGATTCTTTTGTTTTTCCTAAATGTGATTGTGCTGGCTTAATGTTTTCTTTACGGTTTTTCACTGAACTAATTATTGAAGTATAATTTACAAGCTAACCAGCAGGACTTTTGAGATTTTCTTACTAGTTCGCTTGTGCAAATCCTCAAGTGGCCTAGCCCGTGGGAGCTTAGTGAAAATTCGCAACACTTCGGTGTGATAATTCTGGAGTTTGTTGAAGTGTGTTTTTCAGCATTTCCGAGAAATACTATGCATTTGTTAATGGTGAAATTATTAAAGATTTACAAATTTATAAGTCCAGGAAAACATTGATCAGTGGATTTCTTAAGGATGGAACGGATCTAGTCGAGTGTACGTTTAGCTTTACACAATGATTTACTTATATAATAGCTGTTGGTAGCTTAGAAGTTGAGGATAACCCTAAGATATTTGCTTTATGTGTGCAATTGATGTGTGCAGGGAATTACTTGAGTGCTAATACAAGCGGTGGTGATTCTGTCACTTTGCAGGTAACACGGTGAAGCATTTACTGACACAGATCATGACCCTCCTTTTTTCGTAAGAGGATTTTTAACGTTTCAGTAGCACTGTTTAACTTTCTTCTAGTCAGCTGCGTTTTGCTCATTTTGACCCACGGTTAAAGGTCACACCATGACATCCGTGTGCGAGCACAGAAGTGAGACGGATTTTGGTTCCAATCCATTCGCAAACCGGCGCTAGAAGCATGTGGGTGGTCAGCTCCATGCCTCATTAAAAAAACACTGTAAATTTTGTGTGAGTTTTCTCGGTCCCATTTGGCGTATGTATGTCCATGTTCCTTTTGTTCTTGTTAAGGTTATCTGTCATGCATGATTAAACGTTTCAGGCTAACTAAATATTTTTTAATTTCTAAATTACAATCAGTATTTACTACGTACTTTTTAGTGATATTCATATTTTGTGTATGTAACAGATCCAATATTCCTGTATATAAACACAGAACATTAAATATTTTAAGCTGAAAGAAATCGACGTCACAGAAAGAAGATTATTTTGTCGATTAATTCTAACACCACAACAAATTGCCATCTAATTTTTTCGAACTCATCCCGTTGTGTTTCTAGAAGGTTCAGTAATAAATATTTAAATATTCCGTCTAACAAATCTACCTGCCTTTTATTTAAGAACTTGTAGAATGTCATACAATAATAATGACATATGGTTTAACCACATATCCATATGCATTACTTTTTTCTTTTTTCTTAAATATTTTGCTGGTGAGCTGATGACGTCTGTTGATCCTGAAACATGAAGCTGTTCTTAAATAAAAGACACGTAGTCGTGTTAGACGAATATTAAAGCATTTGTTACTGAAATTATTGTCTACGCTTGTGGCGCCGTGATTTTGTGTATTTGTCTTGATTTTGCATCCTTAAAATGCACCTTGATCTCAGATTTTCACCCATTCGTCAGCAACAGTACTAAATATTATGAGTGACTATACGAAGTTTTGTCTTAATTACCCACAATTCAACTCTAATCTTTTCTGTGTCGTATTGTTACATCATTTGATATCAGTAAAAATTTCGTGTAGGATTCAGCGACGTATTGTTATAAACCAGCTAAAGTCTTTATACAAAATGCTTGATCTTTTGTCAGAAGCTTTCATTTACTCGACAGATTTTAGCAAGAGTTCCAAATATTTAATTTCACAAAACACAACAAGGGGGGGGGGGGGGCCGATGTGTTCTACAGGGACTGGCGGACAGAGGGAAGGACAGATGTGACAGAATAATAGTCGCTCCTCGGAACTTCACGAACGCGCCAGAAAAGTGAAAATTATGTTTTCCATACAGTATACTTATACTTCCTTGTACTGCATATGATTTTTAGGCTCACCTATTTCCAGTTTTTGATAGACTTTATTTCTTTTTTCAATTTCAGGGAGCACAGCGGACAACAAAATTACATTAAAAGAAACGAATAGAGAGTCAAGCAGACTTTTCCATTTTGTCTCGATGACATATCAATTTCTGCAATACAAACTTCTGATTCCTTAGTTTCAGCTTTACATTGTGTACAGTCCAAACCAGACCGCAGAAACCTTTCGACAGCAGGCAGATTTCCATCTAAGATATTTGCCATTTGGAAGTAAGTTTAACTCTTTCGCTATGGAACGGTAATTAAGGTTACCGGAAGGGCTTACTTACTGCTGCATTTTCACAGTGCATTCACACAATATTTTGTGTTTAACGTTCGATGGGAACTCAGTTTCAATAATACATTTCGCAGTCCTTTGTATAATGGACAGTATGATATTGTGTTTGTGCGTGTATAGGCAGCGACCTCGTTTTATACTTTCGGATATGTGAATTTGATTGTCATCACCAAAATAAAGTGACAAGATTGTCATGGAAATACTAGGGAGACAATCACAATGGAACTTTACTTATTCTCTTCTACTTTTCCGATAACATTACTGTTGAATATTAGCAAACGCATGTCACTGAGTTTAGTTCTTTGGGAATTATCTGCATATAAACATAGGGTTCCTACTTCATAGGGAACAAATTCCATCTCCACTATAAGATTCAGTCAGTTAATGAGAGATGCATAGGGATATAATCATTTTTAATTTTGAAAATCGTGTGAAACAATCAGATACAATGTGTTCAAAATGCAGAGTTTTCTGAAACTTACAGCAGACAACACTTATAATGGTTTCGTGCAACGCATTGCTATTGTTTTGATTGAATTGTATTTCTGTCTGGATCTACAGAAGCGTAAAAACAGTAGTAGCAATAGTAGCAAGGTTCGAAGGTGCGAAATGGTAGTGTTACAGAAACAGACAAATTTTCACTTACAATAAAACAGTTTCATTGAAGGTAACATAATTTTATCTTTCAATATACAAAATGTTAGAAACATATGGCACAAGTAAGAGGAAATATGAGAAAGTCACATTCTAGGATCTTCGTTTTTTTACTCATCTCCAGATATTATTAGGGTAATCTGATAAGATGGATAGAATCTCCATTACGGGCTGGAAGGATGAGGAATGCAAACAGTATTTTAACTTACGTGTAGAGGAAGGCGTTTGTCTTGGATATGTCGACTTAGAAGTGGAAATCATTCAACTAATCTCAGCTACATTATGAACTTATGGACTGTATCTATCTGGCTAAGGTTAAGCTGCAGTGGCGGTCTGGTTTCCACACGGTATGCAGAAATTCTTAGCCTATCTGAGCGATTTAGATATTCATTCAAAAATCGATTTCACAAATTAAGTTTCAGTTTGACTTCATATTTTGCTTGAAATTTCTGCTGCATTATTTATCTGCAAGACTTGGATTCCTGAACACCGAGTAGAGTGTGTGGCGTAACTGAAGTGCGTGTAATGGGACAGAAGAATTATAATGAATGAGGATGAAACTTACATTGCGTCTTGTGATAAGGAAGGCAGCTGCATATGAAATATTCACATTTATTAGTGATTTTCTTGGAATCTTCATCTAACGTTTTTCATTAGTAAACATAAGAAGTCGCACAGGGAATAGCAGAGCGAACGCACCTCAACTGCTGATCTACGCGTAAATTAACTTTACTGTATTTATGGCAAATATATCTTTCTAAATCAAGCGAAGTATATTTTGCTTCACAAATTCTTATAACAAAGCCAAATGGTATTTGTCATACATGTTATGCTGCCAGCTTGCGAGCAAGCTGTCAGCATAACCTTTATGACATATTCCATTGTTGTGTGTGCAGTGAAAAACTCCTGATGATGGGCAGAGGAGCTGTCCGAAACATGTAGAGTTTTATTCCAGAAATAAATTTGAGAAATTATTGCATCTAGTTGGTTTTATTATAAGAATTTATCACGATGCACGGTTCTCGGAAAGTCAAGTTTGCCTCATAACTTTCACCGCTGAAGTGATCACACCTGATCCAGATCTGATCCGTGCGTTACACATCTAGTCAGTCTAAAGGACGCTTACACTTATGCATAATCTCTGTTTTAAATCAAAATAACATTTTATCTTCGTAGAACACCAATAAAGCAATTCTGTAAATAATTCTGGCACCGGTGGTTGAGGCCGTTTGAAAAACCACACCTAAGGAATTCAGCACGTAAATGCGCATAAGCCTCCTGTAGTATATTGACAGAAGAATATTACTGCATTCCTTTCGAACGTACAAAGTTTCTATACATTTGCTTCTCAACACTAGCTTGAATCACAGAGGAAAATAAAATTCTTAAACGGGACAGTCAGTATATGCTTCTCGTAGCTTTCGTATAGGAAAACTTCTTGTTCTTTTGCGAATTCTTGAATTAAGAACGGTAAAAGTCTTTACAATAGATGAAATGAAACTTTATTTCAGGAAGAAATAACCCTACGGTTTAACAGAGCGCTGCATACCGCTCTCAACACATAATTTAACTCCCAAAGACAGGATAAGAAATCACAGTGAAAGCTTTAATCAGAATAAACTATCAAGTTTTAAAAGATGGAAAATATGTGCATGGTGCAACAGCTATAGCGTATTCGCGCGTTCCGTGTCTCTACGTTTTAAATTCGTGACTGGTAACACTTTATGTTTCAGAAGGCAGTAATACTATGTTACAGACCGTCTATATAATTAAATGTGTCTGTGGCCTCCGTAATTCTTCATATAATAATAATAATAATAGATGCTTGAAATATTTGCAGCAATTTTAAGATGGTTGTAAGGTTTGCCGTGTCATTTACTGTATATAATAATAATAATAGCAATAATAATAATCAAGGTAAATATGCTTCGGTCGGTATTGCTGCCTTTTCCTTTGCCGGTAACATCTGTGAAACTGCTTCAGAAAAACTTCTCCAATTAATGCTACGAACATTCAGTGAAGTTGACTTTTCACAGTGCACCTACCCATTCCTTTACTTAACGTCTTTCATGGGAGCAACAAGGAATGTAAATTGTCCACAAAAAAGCGTCTTAACAACATAATATTTAATGAATAAAATGAATGAATACATAAGAACACCATAAGAGTTAACGTGGCCGTTCTTATAGGAACTAACATATGTAAACGATCTCGTACCCATTTCTCATAGTCAAAGAACCAAAAGTCTTAGCCGGCGTCGTGGGAAGAATAACTGCAACATGTAGTCTGCTTACCCACAATGCCATGTCAGGGACACTGACCGAAAAGGAATTTCAAAGGAAAGCTGAGACAGAATTTCATGACCATTTCTGACAGGTACAGAAATCAAAGTAAGGCAGCAGAAAAGGTAAAGGAAGTGGCTGAGAGGGGGGGGGCGGGGGACAGGGTGCGGTGGCGGTGGCGGTGGCGGTGCGGGGCCGGGGGCAGGGGCGGGACGGGAGCGGGGAAGAATAGAACTTGGTTGCGCGCGTGGATGTTGTACCCGTGAGCAACAGTACGAAACAGTAAAATGCCACCCTAAGTATACAATCTAGAGCAGTGTTTCCTAAACATTTTTGCTCGCTGACCCACTTTACCTGCGAAAAAAACCACGGCTCTTCACATCCTTGCTCACGTAAATAGTGTATGGATGACAGGTATTCAAAATTAGAAACATACGTCTCAAAACTGACTTCAGATAGCTACGACTATATATCAGCAACATACGTAATAATGCACTGCATGACATGAGCTTACTTAAAACTGATTGCCACTCGCTTCGTGGGTACAGGGTGTTACTTAATTAGATAATGTTACGGCCATACAAAAAACACATCACCAATTAAAGAAGTTCCATCAATTTTTAAAATATTATTCCCTTAAAAAATAAATAAACTTCAAATAGCCATTACAGATCTGTGCATACGTTTACCCTAGGAACTTCTCGCGGGTCCCTTGGGATCCTTGACGCGCTTTTTTGGGAACCACTGATCTAGAGGAATGGTTGAATTAAAGGATTGTGGGCGGAAAGTACACAGACTTTCATTGATATCTGTAAAGGCTTTATACAATTTTGAAACATTTTTCAACTCCTTGTATAAAGCACGCGTTACCTTTTCTCCTTATCTGAGCAACATGTACTATTGCTGCTGTTAGAATATGCAAAAATTTGAGTGTGTGTGTAATAACACTGAAGGCTGACGCTTCCAAAACGCACAAAAATACAGCACTGATTAAAATTATAAGGTAAAAATATATTTTCAATGTTTTAAAAAAGAAATAAAGACTTGTTCAAAATGTTATGTGGAATAATGAGTAGCCCCACTCTAACAGCCGTTTCACCATTTTTGTTCAAAGCTTCATAAATTCCCCTCACTGAGCTTGAATCTATCTCTAAGGAATATGCATATTGTTTAGCTTCGAGACCAAAATACGTGGGTCTCATGTCACCACGACATGACGTATACTGAAGTTGCGGGTGGAGGGAAGGCCTCCAACATGGAGGGTAGCTTCGAATATCATGAAAAAGTCGTCGCGAACAGCTGATAAGGGGTGGTCCTCCCGCTTGGGTTTGGGGGAGGCACTAACAAATCTTGGCCTTAAAATGTGGCCTTGTGCCAAATCGAATAAAGTGCCTTGGGCCAGGTCTGATCCATTGGTACAACCTAAACAATGGCAAAGGAATGTGAGATTTGGTACATGGAATGATGGAGGCCTGTAGAGGTGAGGGTCACTTTCGATAGTAACCAGGGAATTAGCGAGACATAAATTACATTTAATGGGTGTACAGAAGTTTAGGTTGGAAAAACGGGGTATTGCAAGAACAGGGAATTATATTTTATTCTATGGAAAAAGGAAAAGAAAACCATCAGATGGGAACAGGCTGTTTTATACAACACAGAATAGAATCAGCAGTTAAGAGAGTGGAGTGTGTTAGTGATAGGATGTAATGTATAGTTCTGAGAGGTCTCCTTTTTGATGTCGTTATTTTAACGTGCAAGCAATAAATGTGGAGAAAAGCGATGACTAAAAGACAGTCCTTACGAGGACTTAGAACAGGTGTTCGATCATTTTCCAACGAACCACACGAAAATACTCTTATGAGATTTTAATGAAAAATTGCGTAGAGACGTTTTTTTTCAACCCTAAAATTTGAAATGATGGTCTACATTAGGAAATGGTAATAGAGTTAGAATAGTAAACTATCCCATATCAAAGGGCACAAAGGGCCTTTTTAGGGCCTAGGTGCATTGGGCCCGAAAAGGGCTCGAACCCATATACCATTCTATTCTACCCCACATAAAAAATCTGATTGTTAAGTCGACGATATTCCCGCACCGAAATATTCACAAATACACCTTACCTCTCCTGATGGGAAGAATCGAGTGTACTCTATGTTCGAAAGTTAAAGAAAGATGGGCAGCAATTAAACAAGCAGCACAGAATTTTGATGTGGAGATTTACAATCTCAGGAAATTGAGTGATCTGGAGTTTAGGAAACGATATCAGATTAAAATCTCAAGTAGGTTTGCAGCTTTGAGCTCTTATTGATAGCGACGACATAAATAGTGTTTGGGAAAACATATGAAGGAGAATATCAAAACCTCAGCTCAGGAAGTTAAGTCTGTATGAATTGAAGCAGTATAAACCATGGTTGGATTAGGAATGTTCACGATTTTTAGACCAAAGGAAGCAGTCTAAAAATATAGTGTTTACAAGATCCAATCGAAAGCAATCTAGATAATCCAAACAATATAAGACGTGAAGGTAGTAGATATTTCAGGAACAAAAGGAGGAACATTTGAAGGCGAAAATTGATGAACTTGAAACTAACAGTGAGAATAAAAATATCTGAGGCTTATATAGGGGCATCAGTGAATTTCAGGAGAGATACACACCTAGTCCTAATATAGCAAAGGACGAGAAAGGTGATTTGGTTACAAACTGCCACAATATTTTGTTTGGGTGGAGGAATCATTTCTCTCAGCTATTGAATTTACATGGAGTTAATAATGTTAGGCTCACATCAGTACATATAACAGAGCCACTAGTGCCCGAGCTGAGAACCTTTGAAGTTGAGACGGCTATTGGGAAGATAAAAATACACAAATCACGAGGTATTATTCAAATCTCAGGAGAAATGAATAAATAGGTTTTAGAACAATTCGTTCTGAGATACATAAAATTATTAATTCTTTTTTAACAAGGAGGTATTGCGTGAGGAGTGGAAGGAATCGATCATTGTACATATTTATAAGACGGGTAATAAAAGAGATTGTAATAATTAGAGAGGCATATTACTTTTGTAAACTACGTAAAACATTTTATCCAGCATCCTGTTTTAAACGTTAACAGTAGATCATCAGTGTGCATTTCACTGTAACAGGTAAACTTCTGATCATACATTCTGCGCTTGTCAAAACGTTGAAAAAAATGGGAACAAAGTGTGGCAGTACATCAGCTATTATCGTCTTCAAGAAATACTTATGATTCAGTCAGAACGGAGGTCTTGTGTTATATTCTCATTGAGTTTGATACCCCCATGAAACTGTTAAAGATACTAAAAATGTGACTCAGTGAAACCTACAGCGAGTCCGAGTAGGCAAACATTTGTCTGACATGTTTCATTACAAGAACGGCATGAAACAAGGCGACGATTTATGTCCAGTGCTTTTGAAATTGTTTTCAGATAAACCAAGATGCCTTGAATTAAATGGTACTTATCAGCATTTGGTTTATGCTGATGATGTTAGTATATTGGAATGAAAATTACGTACCATAAATAAATATATAGAAAATTTATTAGTTGCTAGTGAGGAATAGGACTAGAAGTGAATGTCGATAAAATTAAGTACAAGGTCAGTTTCGCGATCAGAGTGCAGGAATAAATCAAAATCAAAAGATCGATAATATTTAATTTGAAAGGGTGGAAGGAACTCTTCAAATATTTGGGAACAACCTAACCAATAAAATTTCTATTCAAGAAGAAACTAAAATAGATTGAATTCAAGGAATGTTTGCTATCATTCGGTGTAGAATGTTTTGTCTTTCAGTTAGCTATCCAAAAATATAAAGATTGCGATGTACCGAACTATAATTTTGCCTGTTGTTTTGTATGGGTTTGGAATATGGTTGCTCATGTTGAAGGAGGAACGTAGGCTGAGGGTGTTGAGGATAATATTTGTGCCTAAGAGGGACGAGGTAAGATTAGATTGGATAAAACTATAAAATTAAAAACTCCTCACCAAATACTATTCAGGTGATCGAATCATGAAGAATGTGATGGGCTGGACACGTAGCACGTATGGGGAGAAAAGAAGTGTGTGCGGTTTTTTTGTGGGAAAAACCTAAGGAAAAAAGACCTCTTGGAAGACCCAGGTGTGTATAGGAGAATAATATTTAGATGGATCTTCAGGACGTGGGAAGGGGAGCATGAACTTGGTTAATTTGGTTCCGAATAGTGACATGTGACAGGTACTTGTAAATGCGGTAATGGACCTTTAAGTTCCATATAATTTTCGGAATATCTTTGCTAGCTGGAAGCCGGTTGGCATCGCCAGAATGTCTCTGCTCCATAGAGTAATTACTTATTTAATTAAGTAAGTAAGTAAGGAGGTAAACTTAGTAAATGAAACAACACTCAGATTTCCTACACATACAACAAAAGTGTTGCTAATTGCATCACTATTTCTTTCCTTGTACTATTAATTCTTAGAAGTTATAATGAAATTCTACGCTCAGTATGATTGTCTTACAAACACACCACACTTCAAGTACAAATGAAATAAAATTAAGTGTATGCAAATATAAACAATACCCCAGCTTATGAAATTGTGTTTTTCCACGTCTCAGTACGGTTTCCTCGAAGCATGACCCAAACAAAAATCTGTCTGTCTTCTACTTGCTCCAAAAAGAAACTTTCTTTTACACTGAAATTTCCAGAAGCTGTATCTCCCTATTTACAATTTTATTGGCTGTTTCCTCTCTAAATTCTCATAGATCGTTGCGCGCTTTTGGCTTGAATGTTGTTGAACTGACAACAAATGATTTTCTTTTACTCTCCTTAGCGTTAAACCTCAAACAAAATGCCTCGGGTCTCGAAGCTATGGCAATCTGTTTCATCTTTTCCCTTGAAATATATTTTGAAATTCGATGACAAACACACATCTCACTAGTCAGAAACAATAGGCTCTGTAATCTTAGTAACTGACCAACTTAATGTACAAATTCTTGTTTTATAATAAGTTTATTATAAAAAAGAATTTGTACATTAAGTTGCACAGTTACTAAGATTATACTGAGATGCACGGTCAGCAAAACATAAAAATACTCTCTGTACTACTCAAACACTAAAACTTCTTTCTTTTTATACAAATGACAAATACACACAAGAGTTAAAACAAAAATTATTGTAGTCTAACCATAGTCTAAACCGCGGGAGCACAGTGGTTAAGTTGCTGTGCTACAAATCGGAAGGTCGCTGTTTCGATTCCAGCTGGTGTAAGTGGATTTTTCATTGACATAAAATCCTTCCGATCTCACTATGACCCTGGGGCCGACCTAGCCTCTAACAGAAATGAGTACCAGGGGTATTTCCTGGGGGTAAAGGCAGCCGGTGCGTAAGGCTGACAACCTACCACCAGCCTGTACTGTTTTCACAAAATGTGGGAACCTTAGCTTACTGGAACCTTTTGGGCCTGTTCAGGCCTGTAATGGGACTGCTTTACCTTTACCTTTAACCATAGCCTAAAATTCTGTTTGTCTTGGTTCACTTGTAATTACGCCACAGAACACGCTACTTTCAATTCCTACAAATTTACCACGAAGGAAACCTCAATGATCGTACAAAACTCAGCTCACGGCAATACGAAGCAGAATGGAATTAGTATTAGCTGTAAATAAGGAACTTCGACTAACCCCGTAACTCATTTTTTCTAGTTAACTTACAAACGTAAATTAAACTAACCTTTAAAATGACATAAGCTCAATTGCAATTTGAACTGAAATCAAATTATGTAATGCAATACTAAACAATATTTCAACATAAGGTAAGACGCACTAGTATTATCTTTCATTAACTGCTTAGACAAATGTCATTGAACAGGTTACTAATTAACACACATTAACTCTGTCCATTTACTGTTAAATGCCAGTCAACTGTTTTACAAAGACAGAACTATTTTCAATCATTTTTTCATGTCCGTCACAACAATCAATATAATCACCCACAACAGGTTTCTCAGTTCTTGTCATATACATCCTTAATTTCTGCTCATCACTACGTATCCACTTAAAATTACAAACCCTACACACACATACTAATGTATGTATATGTTAAAACGTGAAAATGTTGTTCACATCGGGTAACCCTAGTTGTTTCTCTTATTTATCACAAGTCTTTCATCCTTCTTGCTCATTCTAATTGCAGCAATATAAAGTCTACAACTTACCTCAATTCTTACCTCCTGTCCATGCAACAAATCCAGCTTCATTTCTTACTCCCACATGGCAATACAGTCACTTTATAACTCATTCTGTACACCATTACCAAAGCCAAACGTAAATATGTTCTTCGTTTAATAGTATCATAACAAAGGCCTGACAAATATGGACAAACAGTGACTGCTTCGACTATGCGATTGGACTCAGTGTTCTAGGATCTGCATAAGGTGCTCATGTTTTAGCGCGCCGATAGCTTCGTTGTGAAAAATAGGTTTAGACTTTTGGGCCGTCCTCTTAACCCAAACCTCTCAGCCCTGACTCGAGAATCCAGACTTCACTTCTCCTGCAAATATAGCTTTGAGAATCCCTTTTTAAATAAGCCACGAACCAACTTGATGCACAGTTTATAACTTAGTATATTTCGTCAACCTCTGCATGTTTCGGGCGTATCTAGGCCCATCATCAGGAGGTAACATCGCATGTATACAACAATTGGTGCTTATTATTCTTTTTAGATGGCAATCCAACCAGGACAACAGACAGTCATCTAAAAAGAATAAGCAAAAATTGTTGTATACATGCGGTTGTACCTACTGATGATGGACCTAGATACGCCCAAAACATGTAGAGGTTGAAGAAACATACTAAGAATAAGTTGAGCATCAAGTTGGTTTTTCTTTACACGATTATATCGAGATGCACGGTCAATAACACTTAAAAAACGCCTAGAATCTTTCCTTCCAGATTCGAAACTTCATAAGTTGACGGCGCCATCACCCTTGGAATCCTGAATGGTCCTTTATAGGGCCCCATGAATTTCTCCTTTGGGCCTTCCTCTGCTTCGGATGTATGTTGGCACTTTGTAAAACCAAGCCATTCAACTTAGGTTGTCAGTGTGTCCGACAAATTGTTTGCTTTTTATTCCTTCTGTCCGCCTTAGTCTTCATTCTAATATAAACTTTCAAAAGCATTTCTTGTTAGTCTTCCTCCGGACCGCCTCTTTCTTAAAAAACGTATAAAACAATCCAGGCCGTGGTTTATCGTATTAATCCCATTGGAATGCAGCCTGTAGCATCAACAACAGTGTCATCCAGTCATTCCTCTATTTTGGGCAATAGATCTGGAGAGTTTTATGTACCTGATGGCAATAAATTTTACAAAACTTTCCAAACCCTTTCATATGGCCCTCGCTGGAGTTTGACTGTGGGTGTCTCAGAGTTGCAAATTGCGTTTTAATAACCAAATTCTTGAGCTTCTTAGTTCACATCGGATTCGTAAACTGAGTCTCATTATTACTGAAAATGCACTTTGGATGTCTCACACGTATTATGTCATGCCCTGATATTTTGTTCAGGCAACTTTTGGTATTAGCTGACCTTAGTGGGTACAATTTAATGAAACAAACAAAACACGTTGTATCTGACGTCGGCACGACATACAGTTAACGCCCCAAACAAGTCGACTGCACAAAGTTCTCCAGGCCTTGATATCAAGTGGCTACTCACGCCTGTTGCGTAACTGCAATTAGCATGCTTTACTGTCTGATAGATTTCGCAGTGTGATATTACTCTTCTGACTTTACGTCCCAACCCTTTGACCTTAAACGAGTTCCCTATTTCTGCCATACTCTTCTCTGTACCAAGACGACTTATCGATGTGTGCACTTAATAAATGGAAGATCCGACTCAGTTGGTAACACTGGTCTCCAATAGTTATAACTTTCACTGTCCTTGCAATACAGCAAACTTTGTCAAAAGAGATATGTCCCAGCTAAAATCTCTTCCTCTTGACTAAAAGATATCAAATTTTCATTCCTTGGTCGGAAGTCTGGTAAGTAGCCAACTCCCCAAGCATGTTTCCAATAGCAGGGTCAATACCCAAGTTAACGGCTGCTACTATTATGGCCCGTGGCCTGGATAGTTCCTTTACCTCACCTTTATTTACGTCGTCTGGATTGCGGCTTGTTGTGTCTGCCAAAAATTTTTAGCACCACGAATGTGATTCGTGTGTAAGCTATATTCTTGGATCTACATAACCCACCGGGCAATCTTGTTTGAAGTCAGAGCGCCAATTTTGTGAAAGAAATAGCTTTGTTTTCAGGGTAGTAATAAATTTCGTGATCGAAAATATACGTTCTGAATTTCTCTAATGAGTGCACATTTTCATGGAGACCTACTTCTGGCTCCGCCACTCGAATGGAGTCATCACGCGGCATTTCCTAGACATTATATGCGTCTCTCGAGATCTAACCCTGTGCATTTGTACACGGCCAATGTCCACTCCGCTGGCATCGGTGTTGATTGTATAAGGCAATGTCTCTACTGTGTGTACCAAGTGAATTGTATGGGAAAATTTTGACCGAATTTACTCAAATGCACGTTGTAATTCCGGTGTCCATTTCCATTTGTTTCCTTTTTTTTAATCAGTGGAAGTAGAGGAGCAATATACCATGAATAATTGACAGTTAATCGATGATTATATTTGCATGTTCCTAAGAACTGTCACACCTGGCGTTGTTTCTTTGCAGAGGGATATTTCAAAATGGCTGCTGCTTGCTTCGGGTCCGGAGTGACATTGCCGTCACTTAAAACGTGTCCTCAAAACGTTACCTCTGTCTTACAAAAATTTAGTTTTGCAGCGTTTACAGTAAAGCTGCTGAGGTCAGCTTAGCAATACAGTGTTTAAATGGATTACGCGAAGCTCAGTATTAGGTGAATGAACAAGGATATCATCGACGTATTCCAATGTGTAACCGTAAGTCCCTGGACTCAGCGTAATCTCCAACGCCCTCATCAAAAGCAGAAGGCGAATTACGGAAGCCATAAGAGGTCCACGTGAAATGGTTTACCTGAGTATGAAAGAGGAAAGTCGTATATTCTCTACATTCCGGCTTGAACGCGACTTGTATAAATGCCAATGATAAAGCTGTGGTCGGTACAAACTTCGAGCCTTGAAACTGTTTTAACAGTTCATGGATGAGCGGGAAGGTAGTTCAGTCCGGCAACGTGCACTTGTTTATTTTCTCTGCATTTACACATTTACACAAGTCCTAGGAATTTTACCGTCCCTCACGTCAACAGTGAGAGGATTCAGGTAGCGTGAGCCTGATAATGAAATAATTCCACCACCTGAAGTTTGTCGAATTTGGCTTCAAACAACACGCGGTAAGGAGAATGGAAATGGTGTGAACTTCTCACAACCTGAAAGAAGGGTGTGAATGTAAAATTATATTCCAAAGAGTACATTTTCCTGGACTCGAAATAAAATAATTTTGGTAATTACTGAGCGTATGAGTTAACTCTTTCTTCTGACTCTCATTCAAACAACTAGCTACATCCACTTTCTTTAGAAAGTCTTGGACTGAAATGGAGTGTGGGTTTACCGAATTCGTGTTCGGCAATTCACAAGCTTCTAGGTTCGACTTCCAGACTGTATGCTTCTTTCAATATACTCTTCATTATTTACGAATCCATCCTCTGATTCTCAATATAGACTATCTATAGCAAACAAAATATGCATATCATCTCTACCATCTCGCGACTTATCAAATTTCCACAACTTCCCATGTCAACTGGATCCATCTCTAAATTGATTGCAATTCTCTCCTCTGCCACATTATGAACACAGTCTACCCGTTCGTCTGTTCGGGTTGCTTAATTATTCCACTGTATTCAAAGAAAGCGTTGGACTTGGATATTTGGCGAATTTCACGCTCATGTCAAGGACTTGTTAAGTGGTCCGGTTTTGCTGTTAGTTCAATTTCGTTGCCGGTTCTTGTTATCGTATTATAGAAAAATTCGTGACGCCTGATGACATTTTTTTTCAATGTCAGGTATGTTTATCCAAAATTTAGAACAACCTCGTAATCATTCACAACGTTAACACTACGAATCACGTTTCAAGAAGCACAAATCTTTTCCTATAATAAATTTCACCAGTGTATTTTTTATTCTTTTTTACGGCTGCCCCAAGCGTATACTAGGATTTCATTGATTACAGACAAATACCAGCACGAATCCGGCTGTACACCAGATACTTTTCTCAGAATATCAGCAAAATTTAAGCTACAGAATCCACCATTTTATCGATTCCTCAACCCACTGTTTCCAGTTTTACATTAGGATATCCCTTTGTCTTCTTTTATATAGTACACCCTCAAATCTTTTGCTTATATTCGAAGCCTGGACAACTATTTTCAAAACAGAGAATATGCTCTTGTGAAAGTTCGTCTTTTTCTAATTTACGACAATACGTGTTACGGCCTTGGTTGTTACCCTTGCAGACGAGCAACAATCTGCCTGCTTCATTGTTCGTTCCTAGTTTCCCTCTTCGGCGACACTGCCTACGCCTTTATTGTTAGAATTTTGGGTTACGAACTACAGGGATTTGTACTGTCCGGCCTGTGGATTCATGCTTTTCTCTCTGTCTCGTGAACCGGAACCGGAACGGGAACCTGTTCTTGCTTGATTTGTATGACGTGAGCTGTGTTAATTTTTTCCACGTGAATTTTGTTTCTGTCATTTCTACAGTATAATTAATATCTTATATTTCTCACGTTGGTATCGTGATTTCGAGTCCTATTGTACCTGCCTGGATAATCATTATCAGATGTTCCTGAGTAGATGTCAATTGAAACTGCTCTGCGTTCAACCTGCGATGCACTTCGCTTGCTTCTAGCTCTTAAAACGGTTCGGTAAACTAAGTGCTTCTGGGACTGTTTGCACTTCAGCTGACATTAGGGCTGTTTGAACACGCTAAGCGTAATGACCCAAATTGCTAGAACTGGATAGAAATCTGCCAGTTTAGACGACAGGTGTGTTGATAACACCGAACTTTGCAAAAAGTGTACTGACATACTTTTCTCCTTTGTTTTATGAAATATTCCCGATACGCCTAACAGTATACCTGCAACTGAATATGAGCACTCCATAGCAGCTCTGCTGCAGCCTCCATGAAGTCACTGTAGCTGTCTAGGTCCTTACACCTGGCAGTAAGCCATTGTTGCGTATAGCTGTCCGTCATGGCCTTCAGAGCGATAGGTAACTTTAGGGATTCTGAGATTCTTTCAAGCAAAAGTTTTGCTGCCTTCTAGCTTAGAAACTGAACTGTATTCTGTTTTGTAGAATCGCTAAACTTCGGTAGCTGTAAGTCTTTCAAGATGCTATGGCGGCACTGGAATTGGCCATGTTCGACAAGTCCTTGCAAATGTGATGCATTTGTTGGAGAGACCTCGGGCGGTGTGGGAACTTGAACATCCTCTTCTAGGTAAACACTCATTCTTTACCTTTCATTTTTGTGGCCGTAACTTACTGCTAGCTCGTGTCGAAACCTATCCAGGTTTTTAGAAATCTCACCCAGCGTAGACTCAGTATTTCTGAGTCTAATTTTTGCTGTAAAGAATTTGATGTTCTGTTAGCTACTCTCTGTCTTACGTTGGAGGGTTCAAATCTAATATTACTACGATTACTCTCAGTTTCTAATTTCTGCTTTGTCACTTCTTTATTTATGTTATTCTGAATTCTCTTATCCTCTGTCATGCATTCGTTTATTCTTTCACCTACACACTAACTCAATTTGTTGACTTTAGAATTAATATTATTAATATCACGACGGTTTTCCTCCCGAAGATTGGCAATCACAAAATTTAGGTTGCTAATTTCAATTTCTATCCTCTTTCCAATGCTTTTATTCGACTTGTCAATGTCAGCTTCAAATTTTGCTGGCAAATGTTCTGTCATTCTCTTTAAACGTTCTTCAATTTTATATATTCCTTTAGGCTTTACAAAATTACTGTTAATGTTTCAAACTCTGACTTTTTTTCACTGATTCTAATGTTTGCATCGAGCCCTGCGCTTCATTTTTACAGCATTCTTCACAACAGCACCTAATTCCCCAGGTAAACAGCTCTCTACACCTTCTATGTTTTTTGTTGGAGCTGCCTGATCCTATTTATCTACAATTTCTAACGATACTTCTCTAAGTGGCTTCCCACAGGAAAGGTCCAATTCCCTTTCCCGTAACCAATCGTCTTTTTCACATACCGTCGTTTTCCTTCTAAGATTCCGTCAGCCATTATTTATCAGTAACCTGTGTTGCTTGTACCTACAATTCTTTTTATTTCCTTAGCGAATGTTTGGTGGTCTTCGTCCTTCATTCTTCATCTTTGGAACTTATATAGCCTCTTCTTCCACTCCTCTAGCTGCCTGCAGTCGGTTAAACTTGTGCGTTGGTGCCTGGATAGTCGTCTGGATGATGCTGTTGTCTCTGTCTCGGGTGTTGCTATCCGCTGTTCACGCCTCTTGTCTTCCACTTTTCAGGCTGCTGTAACCTTTCATCGGGGTACACTCTATCGTTTCTCTCGGCGTTACTTCCACTGTTTTAATCACTCGCCAGGGTCCTTGGCGTTATTTTTTTCAGTTTCTTGGGTGTCAGTTCTGTTGTCGTATCCTCTAATTTGTGTGCTTTATGTTTTTCTGTCTGTCATGCGGGTGCTACACCTTACACATGTCCCAAGCATTGGGATTCATTTAGTTGTAACATTTCCTTCACCATTTTTATTCAAGATTTCATGAATTCCCCTCGGCGAACTTGTAAAACCTCCTCTCAAGGAATATGCGTTTTGTGTAGCCTTGGGAATTTAAACTTTTAAAGCCTACTGGTGACATGATGCACCACCACATTCAACAATTGTACGTTCTGTCTACACTGTATTTATGTGTTTTGTATTTATATGAGAACAAATAGCGAGTTGTGCCACTTACAGCATAAACTGATTGGATTTTATAACCGAGATGAAAAGTGTTTACAGCGCGGTACGGACTGAGTCTTTAAATAAAACAGTCTGCCTTTCGTCTTTAAAGGGTTAAAAAACACTCAAATTCCCTCTACGTGCAACAAAAGTATTGAAAATGACATCACTGGTTCATTCCTTGTACCATTAATTCTTAATGGTGATACTGAAATTCTACATGTTCAATCTGATTGTCTTACAAACACACCACACTTCAAGTAAAAATAAATTAATATTAATTTATACACATATAAATAGTACACCGACGTATGAACGTGCGTTTTTCCACCTCCCAGTAGGTCTTCCTCGATGAACAACCCAAACAGAAGTCTGTCGTCTTTCTCTTTGTCCCAAAAAGAAATTTCTTGTCGACTGAAATTTTCGAAAGCTGCCCCATTCTTTCTACCACTTTTTTGGTACTTTCCTCTCTAAGTTCTTCATAACAAGTTTCGCTCGATATCAGCGCGAATATTATTGAATTGACATTATACAGTTCTCTTTTTCCCTCCTTAGAGGTAAACGTAAGTTATGAGCTTGTGCAGGAGCAACCGCACACCCACCCGACCTCAAACAAATAACTCAGGTTTCGAAAACACGAATATCTCTTACAAATCCCCCCCCCCCCAAAGCAAGAATATTAGACCTTGTGACTTAAATTCGGTGAGTAAGTAGCGTAACATGTCGTTATATATATATATATATATATATACATGTGATTAAAAAAATACTATTTTATAGTTGTATTTATGACGTAAATTTTATAACATACAGTCGGGTATGCTACAACGAACGATCCTGCAACGAACGAATGCTACAACGAACAGGTTTTATAAATAAAATCAGGATGCTACAACGAACGTGGAGGAATATTATCGGCCGACGTAGCACGCGCGTGTGTCTGACGTGTCGAGCCTTCCCGCTTTGATAAGAGCATCAGTCACCATTTTTGTTACCGTTTGTAAGGTTCAGTTATCAATTTAGTTCAGTTATCTGCTTATTTGCGCCTTTAGCAGTGAAATTTTCTTAAAAATTATTCTGATATATAATTTTATATTATTTTTACACTTATGTTTTTGGTTTTGTAATATATTTTTCCTGTTAAAATGGTCGTGTTGGATGGTAACTTTGTCCTAGGTTGTGGGCCTAGAACGGATTACCCCTAAATACATATCTTAAAATGTATGCTTCAACAAGCAGGTGCTATAACGAGAGAGGTTCTAGAACCAATTACTTTCGTTCTAACATACCCCACTGTATTTATTTTTTTAATCTAACATAAATTATATACGGCTTCAGGATCAGCCCCCTCCCCAAAGAAAGAGACTGGGCGTGCGCCTCATGGCGTTGTATATAGATAGTCCTGTTTAAACGAAAATAAATCACAGGAATGAGCACATTTTCTCACGTACAACGTCCTTCGTATTTTTCCAATTTTAACAGAAACGATATTGGACTGCATCTCGTAAATTTCCCCAATCTCGAATTTTCTGAAGAACTTTTCGTCAGTTTTAATTTTTTTGTTTTGTACGGAAGAAGTGAAGGGTAATGAAATAATGGATTATAACAAAGCTCCGCAGGGATGCCAGGGTGCCCAAAAGGCACGATGGCTGCCATTGAGATAACCAGCTAAGGAAGGCACAGATCACCTAGCTACAACGCGAAAGTTCCACACATAATGGAACACATGAGGTTACTTTCGTAACGACGCCAGAGCATTAGGGTTTATAAATAATAAACATCTTGAAAACTATTCAGATAGAACATTCTCATCTCATAAGTGGCTCCTTGGTAGTAGGCCGTGTTATACTGGAGTCTAGCGTGCATGGTGATCAAAGTAAAATTGTACCAGCCCACTAAAAAGAATATGAAGTAAGAGTGTGCTTCACACTTCAATCGCCTTATCTCCTGAAGGAAGAGGATTTTATTCCCATTGAAGAGGCAAATTAATAGGTACAAGAGTTAATATATTTCCCTGACTTGTCCTCGAATCGAGCCCCACGTACACTGGAGTAGCCAGGACCACGCTGACTACAATTTCTCTGCTAACGGTGAATATAATGACATTTATACAGGTTCACTGCCATCTACACATGAAAATTCTACCAGTGTATCAAAATCCAGGTTAATCTGGTCAGCTTCCTGAAAACTTATTTCTTTGTGATATCGTTTAATATAACATTCTTATGCAAACTTAGGTATTCCTAGTGGTTTCTACTGTTCAAAGTATTCGGCATCTCTTATCTGTTGCCTCTTGCCTAAACGGGATCACGTATTTTTGTTGTTACTTTTACGAACAGTACGCAACTATTGTTTCGTGTCCTAGAAATGTATCTGTTTTCTGAATATTGTAGTGTGTATAAATATACTTGAAATTTTCATATTTCGGAGTAAGAAGAGGGGAATAATGAGGAATTTGTGCTATTGTCTTATACATCAACATCAGCAACTATTTAACCCAGAAATTTTCAGGAATTTATCCGGGCATTAGTCGACCCTCATACGCAGTTGCCTAAGATCTGAAATGTCTCAGATATAAAAGCCCATTTCTGCATGGATTATAACTAGGTACCATCCTAATGCGCCAAAAAGGCTGTGTCATTTTTACGAAACTGCTTTATGTTTATATTCACGTACCCGAAACTTTGGAGAATTACTTGACTTGGGGAGTTGCAATCGAGTTTATAACGGAATTAAAAAATTCACTAAGAATTTTTATGAAAAATATAGATCTAAGCACCTAATTTTCCTACAATTTCCGTTACTGTAAATACTATATAACTTATATGTATTAATGTATGGTTCTTACTACTTGTCAGTTATTATTAGGGCGATCAAAAAGGAAAATAATATGTGCGACTCATGTGGCAATTATTAGATAGAAGAAAAAATATATAGAGGTTATTGAGATAAAACCTGAAGGAAAATGATTGCTGGAAATATCTAGGAGTAGACGGAACGTTCATATTGAAATAGATTATAAAATAGAGGGATGGGTTAAAGTGCCTTTTTTTGCTCATAATGCTAGCATGACGTGGGCTAATTTGAGCACGTTAATGTGCTCTTGGTTCTAAAAAATGCGAGGAATTTCATGCGGAAATTACAGACTTTAAGTTCCATAGAAGGACTCTGGAGACAGAGTTAGCTAATATTATACTTACCACATACAGATCAACAGATCTGTGCCCTGTGTTGATGTACATAAATGTTTTTCAAATTCTAAATATTTTTGTGGCTTTTGTGACTAAATTCGAATTTTTGTGGATCCCGTGTAAAGTACAAGTCCATTTTTAAGTGCAAATATAATCAGAAAACTTTTAAAACAGACTTCTTTTTAAAAAATAAAATAGGCACATTTAAAGTCACAATCTTCAGGCACTTTAAAATTATTATTATTATTATTATTAGTGATTTACACCAAAAAAACCCGCGTTTTTTGGCCATAGATTGGGAGGAAAGAATGCGATGAAAATTGTAAAAATTGAATTTAAAACTGTCAATGGAAAGGAAATGTGTTCACGGAAGTCCTGAAAGTCCACTGCAGAACCGCTGTGTTCCGAGGAACAGAGTTTAAATACCACTGTTGTATGTCTCCGTTGTTTTCAATATTAGGCTTACTGAATGATAGAGTGTAATGTCATATCACATGCCTATGTGTTTATTGAATTATTTTTATGATTATTTAACTCTGTTTATTTACTATTTCCTTTTGTGTTAGTGTTTACTACACCCACACGTTTTTGCGTCAAGTCCAATACACATCCATCGAGCGACAGGACATTTTGGGTCTCACCACGCACGGACTCTTTTCACCAGTGCCTTAGTGTGCCTTTCTGTCGTGAATCACGTAGAAGTAGGCTAAATGTTAGAAAGTTTCTTACTACACTGAAAGAGACTGTAGTGATAATCGAGAGTTCACCGTGCAGATCTGCTGTCGTACGCGTAATTTGAAAATGTTAATATGAGTCTCAACGCCTGCAGAATCATGGCCACTTCTGAGACATGTGATTATTTAAGGGGTTAAAATATCTAACCGCAGACGAGCATTTAATTGATGCCACAGGAACGTTGTGAAAAGCAAATTATTTACAGACTGACTTTCATTCTTGAACCTCGCTCCTTGTAATAGGTATTCATTAAATTATAAGAGTGATTATTATAAAATTTTCGGTTAGTATGACATTTTATTACATTTTGAAAATCCAATAATGGTTTTGTCATTCTTCGCAAGTACATCTTTTCTAATAATTCAATTTTCAGACCAAAAGTATTCACCCTCTTCTCAACTCTTCTTGCGTGCTACATGCACAGCGTAACCAATTTATTTTTATTTGGAAAGAATACACGTTAAACCACATATATCTAAAGAACTGTGTATATATTCATCGTTAATCATCTTTGTAACTCCGATTAAATACAGCTTGCTGGTTACTTCATACAAAAGAAACACAGGGCCACGCAGTCCCAACTGTGTGTTAGGCCTCGCTGAAACTTGGACAGTAATTTTTATCTTTAAGTTTCCCCGGAATGTGTAAAGTCGGCTTCGGTTCAGAAACGCTTCTTGTGTAGGATGTCAAAAAATTTAGCCGATGAAATTTGAAAGCCGGTCTTTAGCATAAGTAAGTGCTGTTGTATGTTTGAATCCTTTTCATGAAGAAATATTTAATGACATTTTTACCTTAATCTCTAACCTCTAACGCATGAAGCACTCGTACGTGGGTACTGATTCTATACCTAAGGAAACTTAGTGTCTACAACATAAAATCCTATAGTTATAAGTTCTCAAGCTTTGTGACAACACTGTTAAACAGAGGTAATGTGGTAGATCATGTCTTGGGTTATTTAATGACACTAGTTATCCTGCGGGGTCCGCGGTGGCACAGTAGTTAAGGTGCTGTGCTACAAATCGGAAGGTCGCTGGTTCGATCCCAGCTGGCGTCATTGGATTTTTCACTGACATAAAATCCTTCCGATCGCACTATGGCCCTGGGGTCGACGCAGCCTGTAACAGAAATGAGTACCAGGAGCATTTCCTGGGGGTAAAGGCGGCCGGTGCGTTAGGATGACAACCTACCACCATCCTGTGCTGTTGTCACGAAATCTGGGAACCCTAACTTCCTAGAACCCTCTGGAAACCTCCGAGTCTGTAACGGGACTGCTTTACCTTTACTTAAACTGCACTCACCCCCTTCTAGTGCCGCGGTCATGGAAGAGTAGAGCTATACTTCTACCCACCCTGTGGGCCACACCGGGCCTGTAATGGGATCACTTTACCTTTACCTACTTATACTGCAGAGACAACGTGCCTGTATATGAGGTGTGAAGTTGTCAATCAATTCTCAGTAACAAAATAAAAATAGAAGAGAATAGAGGCCCATGAATGTGGCGGCCGGGAGACCTAATATTATAGTGGGTTTGCAGGTAACAAGGTCAAGATCAAAGAAGCTCCTTCGCGATTACAAGACTGTAATATTACATTCGCAGCTTACTGGTTGATATATATTCATTGGACACTTACCTTTTTATGATTGGAAATGGTAGATGTTGATGATTTTTCGAAGGAGACGTCTTAAATTTCCAAAATTTCATAAATATTTATGAGTAAAACGAAGGACGCTTTTCACGACAGGAAATACGCCAAAATTATAGAGAGGAGAAGGTTTGAATCATTTTGTCGCTCCAAGAAAGCTACAAATTCCAACACACGAATTACAAATGCAAAGGTAATACATTATATACCTATAACCTGGGTGTATTTGCGGCTTATGCCTCCGGGTCTTCGACCACCCTAAGCTTAAATAGCCTTTAATAGCCTCGGAAGGGTGTAGGTAGATATGCACGGTTGCACATAGTCGCAACTATATGAAGGAAGTATATTCTGCTACTGATGATGACAGTGCAAATGATGACTGGCATAGATGAACTAAAATTTGAATTTGAATTCAAATTGTGATAGTGGTCTCACTTTTCTTCCGAACAGTCTTTTAACTTTGTTAGAGTGGTCAGGAGTGAAAAACTCTACACTAAATCCTGTTGAATGAAAAACTTCTTCACAGAAAGAAACACTCGTAAAGTTAGTAAAACTGTGTGTGTGTGTGTGTGTGTGTGTGTGTGTGTGTGGTGTGTGTGTGTGTGTGTGGGTGGGGGGGG
>Ga0123354_10000523_pt1 | contig 39020 bp, 29 predicted proteins | sample TergutLab28metaG_2_FD_97872 | JGI IMG/M metagenome (GOLD analysis project Ga0123354, IMG submission 97872) | Labiotermes labralis P4 segment gut microbial communities from Petit-Saut dam, French Guiana - Lab288 P4 | ecosystem: Host-associated > Arthropoda: Insects > Digestive system > Gut ... | reverse complement strand
TTGTGTTTGTGAGGTGCGTTATGAAAATGGACTGGCAAAAGTCTGAGCAACGTTGTGCCATCAAATTTTGTGTAAAGCTTGGTGAATCCACTACTGTGACTTATGAAAAGTTACAAAGGGCTTATGGAGAACATTCCCTATCCAGAGCACAAGTGTTCTGATGGCACAAGTCCTTTTTAGAAGGCCGAGAACAAGTGGAAGACAAACCTCATGCGCGAAGACCTTCAACCTCAAAAACGGACAACAATGTGGAAAGAGTGAGGTCTCTTGTGAGGTCAGATCGTCGATTGACATTGAGAATGATCAGTGGTGAGTTAAATTTGAACCGGTTTACCGTCCATCAAATTTTAGCACAGGATTTGGGCACGAGAAATGTGTGTGCCAAGATGGTTCCAAAGAACCTCACAACTGAGCAAAAGTTCAATCGGAGGGATGTGTGTCTTGATCTTCTGGACCGCCTTGAGAGGGAGCCAGAATTCTTCAGTCGTGTTATCACAGGTGATGAATCGTGGATTTTAGAGTATGAGCCGAGACAAAATGCCGAAGTCGGGAGTGGCACACTGCAAACACTCCCCCTCTCCCAAGAGAGCGAGAATGAGCAAATCCAAAATCAAATCGATGCTCATTTGTTTTTTTGACAGTCAGGGGATCGTCCACAAGGAATTTGTGCCACCAGGACAAACTGTCAAACTTTTTATCGGGAAGTCCTTGAAAGACCCAGGAAAAGGGTGGCACGTGTGCGACCAGGCATTGCACGCACATGGATGCTGCACCACGACAATGCCCCATGTCACAAAGCAGTCTCCATCAATGCATTTTTGGCAGAAAAAAGCATTCCTGTAGTTCCTCAGCCCCCCTGTTCGTTGGATCTCAATCCCTGTGACTTCTTTTTATTCCCCTGGCTCAAAAACCACTTGAAAGGGCACCATTTTGGTACTTTGGATAATACCCAGAAGAGTGTAACCGACGAGCTGAAAGGTATTCCAGCAGAAGCCTTCCAACACTGCTACGAACAATGGAAACAATGCCTCTGTCACTGTGTAGCTGCCCAAGGGAACTATTTCAAAGGGGATAACCTTGACTTGTAAAAAGAATAAAATTCATGGTTAAAAGAAAATCAGCCTCATTACTTTTCTGCCACACCACATAACTGCTGGCCTGAGAACTGCATACAACACGATCCTATGCAACAAAGCCTTCACATGAACAACCGAAGGTACTGTTGAAAAGACATACAAAACTTAAAGTATCTAAAGTCACTGGTCATAATACAACCAGCAAGCAAAGGCTGTGGCACAACTTATGTACAGCCTTCTTCCAAGCAGTATCTTACCTTGCAGGGCACAGTGTGAGGCTTGCCAATCTTGTTTCCCCAGTAACCTCGTCTTACAGGCACTACCGACAGCTTGGCCAGAATAATTGCACCGCGAATTGCTGTGGCCACTTCTTTGGAACACTTAACACCTAGGCCAATGTGTCCATTTGAGTCACCGATAGCTGCAAAATGACCAACAACCATAAACTTTAATTACAAATATACTCTAACCCATAAAAATGCCATTAATGCAGAACACTGAATATATGTGTGTGGTTTCTTTTCACACTGTATTGCTGGTCATTATTCTTTTTTAAAGACCCGATTCTTCCAACTAGCTTGCTTTTAGTTCTAGATAAATATGTTTTCTCATTCTGGAATGCCACCAAGGTTTTCCAGCGCTATTTGGCACAGATTATTTTCACATTCACCTCTGTTCATTTTTAATTTCACAACTTCTTTATTCATTTGAAGTTCCACTACCTTTCCAAATAATCACTTGTCAATACTCAAGTCACCTTTTCCAGTTCTTCAAAGCCATAATTTTCCAGCCAGATGTCACCTGAACCCAAAACTAGTGTTCTACTCTCTGATCCCTGTCCACAGATTTTCAGTAACATATTGTAAATATGAGGGTTGCTCAGAAATTAATCCCCCACATTTTTTTCTCATTCCAGAATAAAGATAGCAATGTGAAAATTGAGAGGAAGCAATACTGATGTTTTTTGCGCACATAAGTACAGGGTTGTCTGACAGATACCGCCACTGAAGTAGTCTGTGAAAATGGCATTTTGGGTCTGACACGTGTTACAAACAACGAGCTGTAATTGAATTTTTAGAGGCAGAGAAAGAAAGTGTGGGGAACATTCACAAATGGTTGTGTGCTGTGTATGGAAGTTGTGCAGTTGATTGGAGCACTGTTGGATGCTGGGTTCACAGAGTTAAGGTGTGGGACAAGGTTTGATGACGAGAGCGTGATTCGTGCAGTGAGGACATGGCTATGTGAACAGGAAACAAGCTGGTACAGTGAAGGCACACACGCCCTTGTTTCGCACTGGTGTAAGGCCGCAGACGTAGATGGAGTTTATGTGGAAAAATAACACGTATAAAAGAAACGTCCAGTTATCAGTGCGTGAATTTCATACATTCTGAATAAACAGTTTCCAGGGGAAAAAATGTGGGCATTACTTTCTGAGCAACCCTCATATAAGCTGCATTTATATTCTGTGCTAATTAAGAATGCAATGATAATTTTCTGTTCCTAGAATTCATCACCCATATATATATATATATATATATATATATGGGTGACAAAAACAACACTGTGCCATGAAACACTTCAGCTGAATTCAAATGACACAAATGTTTATTATATACCAACATATGCACAAATAAATATTGTAAATTTATGTTAAATTACTCCAACATGTTTCGGTGTTAATACACCATCTTCAGGGAGTTTACAAGTTGTGTTAGCTAAAGTTATAATTATTACAATGATAAAATACAATATAGTAATGTGTTGTTATGATAATAGATTGGTAAATGTGGCCACATATGTAATACTGGGTTAGGTGTGTGTGTGTGTGTGTGTGTGTGTGTGTGTGGTGCAAAGTAAACAGGGAGTAAATTAATATAAATTTACAGTACTTATTTGTGCATATGTTGGTATATAATAAACAATTTATTATTAAATATGCACTGTATGAACACAAAAGTGACACAAATGTATTTACAAAGCACACCCCTTCCCCCTCCCCCATTTTCAGCTTCTTAAACTCTGGTTACAGTTTCATTTCCAAATCACAGTCACAGTTCCTGGAGCTCCACACATACACACACACACACACACACTGCCATCAGCAAAGACACTGCAAACTTGCTAGTCTAGGGATTTCCAAGTACTACTCTCAAAATTCCTCCACCCAAAAATTACATACGCAAACACGTAGAAAATGCAAACGAGAAAACATATTTGTTTGCTTATACAGCCACACAGTACTTATATTTCACATACACAACATATTCTTGGAGTGATGGCTGCAAAGCCCCACTAGTTAAGTCTACATATTCGCCAAATGATGCAATAAAAATGAAATTCATGCATAAACCACCAGTCTCTAATAACTTAATCTGCTTCTGCAGGTGTAGCACATATGCAGCAGCTGCAGTGCATTAAAGACTGAAATGTACGCAGTAGACACACACATTTACCTGTAATATACACAAGCCTGCGGATGCAGTGAATGGGAATTATGGGAATTACTACACTGAGGATCAACACTTTCCATGATTTGAGAGTTCTTTCGTCCCTTTTCACCTGCTACTGACTCGTCGTCACCTAATTACAGAGGATCATTATCAAACAGTCCCAGTAACTTGAATTCAAAACCAACTTTCAGCAGATTGATTTACTTCTGCATCCAGCTCAGTTTAAAGAATTCTCGACTGCTTACACTTCATCTCCAGAAATAACTCTAGCCCTAGCACATATGTGACTAGCGAGCAATCAAACACAAACTTATCACCTTTATGGACCTTTTCTTCACCTAATGTATTAAAAAATAAAATTAATACAACACACCATGTTTCAGGGACAGGATCATGAACTCGCTTTTGTTTCTAAAACACAATGTAAAAAAGGCAAAGCAGTCCTGTTACAGGCCTGGAGTGGCCCAGAGGGTTCCAGGAAGTTAAGGTTCCCAGATTTCATGACAATGGCCCAGGATGGTGGTAAGGTTGTCAGCCTTATGCACCGGCCATCTTTACCCCCAGGAAATGCTCCTGGTACTCATTTCTGTTAGAGGCTGAGTCGACTCCAGGACAATAGTGCGATCTGAAGGATTTCATGCCAATGAAAAATTTCGATGATACCAAATGGGATCGAACCAGCAACCTTCCGATTTGTAGCACAGCACCTTAACCATTGTGCCACTGCGGTCCCCAAAACACAATGTTACTGCAAAAATTATTTATATTCTTAACACAAACCACAGTAAAATCAGCAAAAAAGTTATGTACCATGACAGACACAATAGAAAAGTATGCAATTCTTTCTACAGCAAGAGGTTAAGAAACAGCACATGTGTACAGAAAACACTGACATTCAGGATTAGCATTTTGTTGAAGAGGCAGCCATAAGAACAGTACCGTGGCTGCTGTGCCCACAAACCATAAACTGATCTGGCAACACAGAAATTCCTCTTCCACCATAACCTTCCAACACCAGCATGGTCTACACACCATCATCATAGACACATCCATGTAATGAAGTAAGATATTTACAGTAACCCACGATGACCATTCATCATATGCTTTGTGACATTTGCACTGACATAGTTTCTAGACTGTCTCTGGAACATAAGTGTTCACTGATGTGACTCTGCTTTCTGTTAAAGAAGAATGGAAGTAATCCTGAATAACATTATGTTTTAGAAACAAGCCTGAAAAGATGAGGGCTGATGCTGACTCTGAAACGTGTGGTACTAATTTTATTATTTCTAATATCTCAAATTATAAAAAAAAAGTCCATGGAGTTAAATAATTTAGAGAAAGTTGTTACCTTACCAATGGATCTGTTGTAGGCATGGCTGTTACTGTAATGGCTTCTATTTGTGCACTGTAACAAATTCAGTCACAAAACAATGCAGAAGGCCTATAGAATGTTTGTCTCTGTACCTCATATTATAATGTGTCCTACTGTAGGATGGATAGTGAATAATGAATTGAAAATTATATGCTAGGATATGATGATGGCCTAACTAAGGTGGTGTCTCACATGGAAAGGCAAGAAAAACCTGGGGGAAGACACAAAATTCAAACCAAGACCTCACATACACAAAACAGCAGTTCTAGCATTACATTTGGTACTGAAGTGTTATTACACAACTGTAAACTAAAAATTGTTTAAACACATCCAAGCATACAGTACACATAGTTATTTCACACACAGGTGTAAATCTTACCCACAAATGCCTTGAACCTTGTCCTCTGTCCAGCACGAGTCTGCTTCTGGACTGGCATGATCTTCAAGACCTCGTCCTTAAGCGATGATCCAATAAAGAAGTCGATGATCTCAAATTCCTATCAAGTCAGAAAAACATTAACTGTATACTGATGGCTGGACATAGGGTTTGCCAAATAACCACCGGGGTATAATGAGATCTTACACAAATAACAATACAAATGACTACATATTGACGTCAAAGATGCGTTCAACATGACCTTGTAAAACATGGTTCCAGGACATTTCGGCCAAAATAACATGTACTTGAATACTTTAAGGGATAAAAAGGTAATGCATTTTCATGCATACTCTACCTTAATGGGTAGTGAAAAGAGATAAATCTCTTCCAGTGTGCGAATTTTTCCATCCCTCACAAGCCGACCCAACTTGGTTATGGGTATCCACTCTTTTTCTGCTTCCTTCCCTCGACCCCTTCCACGTCCACGGCCGCGTCCACGACCTCTCTGACCACCACGACCTCCTCTAGACCCAAAACCACCGCGAAATGCACCTCGTCCACCGGCCAAAGCAGCGTCCGCCATTATCTACTGAAAAAAAAAAAAAACACCAACACAAGTTACGATACACACATATAGAAATAAACACAAACAAGTTACACATAATGTCTGTGTAATTACGGAACATACAATCAAGACGTCATGTTATCCAATGTTTATACGAGTAGTGTACCAATTCTACTACAAACACCATGAGGTCGAAAACGGAACAGAACTAACCTTCCATACTTAACACAATTTCTTTTCATAAAAGGTATTCAGAAGTCCAGGTAGTAAGAAAATATTTCGGTAAACTGTTCTACAAACATATAACACTGCACTCAACAAAGCAAAAGTAGAAAACAATCTAGAGATCTACTTACACGTGGATACCACAATTACAGGAAGAGGTAAAGAAAGTTTCTCCCTACAGATGGCACTTGTCAAGTATGCATGTACGTGATACGCCAGATTCCTTGCCACAAACAGCGTCCACCAGAGATTACACACCAGGATTAACATTCTTCGTGGTTACTATGCGGCAACCCATGGTTATACAACACAACACACGTTTTACATTTGAATAATGTTTTACAATACAAAAATTGTGCGTGGCAATAATCTGTACTAAAACAGCAAACAGTATGCCAAAACATTGCAGAAGGATCCAAGAACTGATAATAATTCTTTTCAGTGTAATGTATTTTGATATTATAAAAAATGAAGGGCTATAACTGTTAGGAACAATGACTGAAAATCGATTTCCGAACACGTCGCAACAATGCATGGGTTGTATATAAAAGATGGACGGAATACAAGGACATAAAAAAATCGAATGCCTAACGTGTAGCTACGTTAAATAACTACCGTTTTATGTTGTGTCAATGGTGTCATTACTCCAATTTATCTAGAAATCTCTTAACACTTTAAATCCCTGTCATTGATACAGAATGACGAAATGTTAAACGCCAAGTTTCTATACAGTATTCGGATTGTTAATGTTGTAACCTCAATAAACACTTAAATGACTGAGCCCGTCTTGAAATTTAGAAATACTGAACATGCAGGCTTATGTGTGCTCTGCAGGAATACATATGAGTATAGCTAAATTTGCTTAAAGCGGTTTTAAAATGGAATCTACGTTAAATAAAATAACTCTGTGATTTTTCCCAGGAGTGAAAAGAAAGCAAGACATGGTTAAGTGGTGGTGAACAGACTGTTCACTGAATAAATATACCGGTGATTATCAAAGCAACAGAATGGTTTACCTTATGTTTCAAAAAGGAAGTTTTTTTAATACTGGTATACTTCACTTATTTTATTGTATTGAATGTACATAGTGCCCAGCCTTCTTGCCTTGAATCCAAGGTGTCCCCAGGTATATTCTTCACTCACATCAGCCCCTCCGATCTCATGATATTTACAGCAGTCTACAACAAATTTTGAATCCAATAAAACTCATCATTTATAAATAACCCACTTCTTGTGTGATTTTGGACTTCCAATGCAGTGTAGGTGAAAGCAGAGCTCCTCAGGGGTACTGTGTAGCACACTGTGTAATGTCTCAGAAGAGCACAGATTTAACCCACTTCTTATTCACTTCTATCTGACATACACCATTATGGTACCACTGCCTAAATTTTAGTAAACTAAAATTAATAGCACTGTCCTTACATAGGAAGTAAAAAAGTGTCACTGCAGGTATCAAAAGTATTCAGATCATTCTGAGTTTTGGCATTTGTGCCAAGAACGTTAAACGTGCCAAAGTATATTTCCAGGCTAAGTTCCAGGAATAAGGAGCACAGGAAAACTTTAAATGTTAATAACATAATATCTGTTCTGGAGTGAAAACACTTGGACTGTGGTGATAAAAAAAGTTAACAGTTGCATATAACCTGTACAGCTAAGTCCACATATATCCATGTTGCCTGTGGTTTGGTAAAATGCACATGCATGATGGTCCTACACAAGCTGAGTTTTAATCAAGTCTCTGCTGAAAATACACATAATACAGGTAAAAATGTTATGTATCATTTCCCAATACACACTGTTGCTGATCATGATTCTGGGTTCATCCATTATAGCAGATTTGAACAATGATAAGGGATGCAAGTTCTGTCCATACTCAACATATGAATGTACTGAAAGTTTCCTCTGGATGGTAGACAAAAACATTTTCTTCTTCTTGGTTTTAAGACATCTGTCACACTCCTACCTGTAATTATGGGGTAACACTTACTTATGATCTACATTCCCAGCAGATGAGGGAGACCCTATCACACTAGTCTTCATCATTTCATATAAAAAATTACACTAGTAATTACATGGGTGGCCATGTAACCCTTACTCTTTTTACACAGTTTAAGAGTCTAAATGAGAGGGTTGGTTGAAATGTAGTATGTGATATGGTACATCACTTAATATGGTGTGTTTGCATCAATAATTTAGATTCAAAACACACTTTCTGAAGCCAGATATACTTCTGCTTCCAGCTAACAGCCTGCATTATTAAATGTAAATAATTCGAGAATTCTGGATAACATACACTTTCACCCCTAGAAATCTCTTGTCCTGGTATATCACTGTTAAACAGTCAAACACAAACTTTTTAACTTACCACTGGACCAGTCACAGTATCCTTAGTCCTCACAGTGGTGAAAAATGACATAATGGCTGGTAATTAGATAATGGAGGCAAAATGTTCCTCTGGGACACATCTACCAGACTAGACATTCACATTCCTGAAGATAGTAATATTCACACACATATAAATATTTTTTGACAAAGGCACACTTCTCAGTAACTCATCATCCTGGTAAGGCCATCTTGACCACTTTCTGTAACATGAAAGCTATTATCTTGCTTCATGCGTTGAAGTAAGGTACTACAGTAACGAGTGACAGCTGATGTGCATAACTGCATACCCACAGTCTGGGTTGTGGAGGGGGCAAAAATGCCAAAAAAAATTGTTCTGCCAACATTACAACACCAAGTCCCTATGTCAAATCAGTAAATGCAAAATGTACATCAGAAGTTTCCTGCTTCAAGTCACAGACCTTGCAGAGAACTGAACTCCAGTATTAATATTATTAAACTTAAATACAAATTTTATGTGACTAATCATAAATACTGAAAGATTACAAAGAGGCTATGCAACAAAAAATGGAGGCCATATTTTCTCCATATTCTCAAAGCTCAATTTCTGGTATCAATGAAACCCCTGGACTGTGTACAGTATAATCTGCACTCATCTGATCAAGAATTATGCCTAGGAGCATGTGATTGGGTCCCATTATAGGTCACAAATGTATTCATTAATTGGAAAAAAATGTAGCTCAGTGTGAGGGGTGACTTGAGGTTTTTCCCAGCAGTAAATGCCTAAGACTGAGAACTGTGCTCGTCTGTGTTATTATGCAGTGAGTAGTGGTCATTTCTTACCGACGTTTCGGGACAACCTATCGGTCCCATCTTCAAGGGTCAAGAATCCAAAAAGAAAGCTCACTGTCCAAATATGGAGTTATTATAGGGAAGAGTGTGGGCAATGATAAGTTCTCAGTAGTGTGGTGCCAGCCTATAGGGTTGATGCAAGTGGCTGGGAGGGAAGGGGAGTGTAGTAGTCACAGAAGCGCTGTGTTCTTCTGGGATATACTATCATTCAGTGTGGGAGGTTGTTACTTCTGTCAGATCACAAGGTTTTGCAATGACCTGAATAGCAAGGTAGTTAAATGTAGTGTCCAGTTGAAACGTGATGGCACACAGTGATGCATGGGAGGGGAGTTGAAGGGGAAACTGGCGAATGGAATGGGTAGCCAGTACCCTTCACACTACCTCAGAACATGGTGTGTCCAGCATTACTACCGCTGATGCGCACAACTCGGCTGCCAGCAGTTGACTGAACTGATGCCCCTGCTGATTTAAATGGACTCATCCATTTTGCTGAAAGACACAATCTGGTTTCTGTGCGTGTGCCATCACATTTCAAATGCAGTCTACCACAATAAACATAAAAATACTTAGTTTTAAAATACATTAAATCTTTTTATATTTTCACAAAGTAATAAATTTGTTAGATTTTTATGCAAAACTGACCATGTATGTTCAACCACCACAACAACCAGACATGAACAAGTCTTGTTGGTTTGGCCAGGCTACATACATGCAACTCCATTTGGCAGTGGATGAATAAAATAGAATGTTTTCTTCTGAAGACCCTGGTATACAATGATTTCCACAACAGACAGTAAAAATATTATACACTTGTCTGTACAAACATTATGACACAAGAAATGTGTAAAAAAAAAAAAAGCATAACATAACAAAGAGATCCATCAGCCTTTTCTAACCGGGTATTCCATGCAAAGTCAATGAAGCAATCAATAATTCTTGCAATAGGCAAATAAAGTATAATGACTTAAACTGAATGGTGTATGCTAGAACCTTGAGTATCACACTATTGGACTAAACAGGACTAAGTGTAGATCATTAAGGAGCCAAGCAATTTATTGTGCTTGATGCTGGCTGAGAGCTGAATTCAAGCTGCCATTTTTAGCTAAAGTGAAATAGTTACTTGAACTGCAATAACATGCTCACCAGTGGCGAATCCCGATCCGGAGGTAGCTTCTAATGGAATAGTACACAATGTGGCATTGTGCTGTTCTGCTCAACCTGACCTCCAGAACAAGTTTTACCACTGATGCTTATCAAAAGATAAATAATTCTTCCAGATACATTGTCAGCACATAAAGTAGACACACTCATGTTCTGTGAAAAGAGAAATTAGACAAAGGTGAAAGTAACTGGTCAGTCTGCAGGCAGATTTTCATGAGCATAATTCCACTGTTCATGTTACAAAATGTCAGGCCACACTAAACTGGATTTTGCACACTTTAACACATATTAGCAATCTCTTTCAGTGAATGGAAACAGCCAATCCAGCAGATTCTACTGTCTCATCTGGCTGATGCTCTAAGACTACTTTTCTGTTGTGTGTAATTCACAGTCACATTCAGATATGCATGTGTGCAAAATGTTTGTTTTTTAATACTGTCAGCTTTCTGCTTTGGGCATAGATGTCTCTCTAATACCTGATTTCAGAAAGTCATGTCCCATGTTATTGTTCACATAAAATGGTATAATGTGTGCTTTAATGTTGCAATCAATATATTACTGACTTGTAGTGATCATTTCTGTGTTGGAAACTAGATGACGAATTAAAGTCTCAGAACAGCAGAAGAAAAACACTTGATTGATTTCCCTTACAAGGCAGGCCTGCAAACAGACTATGTGGTTAGCTAAAGGCAAAACACACAACAAATTAGTGTCCAACTTGCCTACATGAAGCAAGGCTTATATGGCTGGTTCATTAATATAGCCAATCTTAAGAGCCACAGTGTCACAGATACCTTCAAGGGTTGTGACAGATGTAATGTACAAGTTACACATTTATTGGCACTGTCAGCTAATGGCTTATTAAAGCTTTCAGAATTATCCCACCTAGCCCTGGGACACTCAAGGTTCTTTTTGACCAGAACATACGAAACATGACAAATAGAACTCATAATGGACCTCAAAGGTCAAATACTGAATCTCCTACAATATAAAATATTAAAATGAATAATACAATTTTACATAGAAAGCAACGTATAGGAAAGGTACCAAATTTCGCCTATTTTTTTTTTAAACTGCACAAAAATTCAAGGCTGAAGAAGGAGAAACCCATTAAGTAATTATTGACATTATGTATCCTTCTATGAGACACAATGCCTGAAGTGTTTAGATTCATCAAGACTTATTAATTTAATTCCAGTTCTTCTAAATGTTGTCATATCAATGTGCAAGAGAAAGGTGATCCAAATTTCACCCACCTGTCATAAGATGTATAAGAAAGTAATTTGATGGGTCACAGGTACAAAGAAAGTTGAAATATGGACACCACATTTTATCATAACTACTGCTATTATGACAAAACATTTCAAGGAATCTTAACTGAAATGTAACAGAATAAGAAAAATGTTAACTTTTGAAAGAAATAACAGGTTCAATTGAAGGAGAATAAATTGACAAACACAATTCATCCAGATGGTGAATACACACTATTATAACACTAATAACCTAACGAAATTCTTTAGAAATACAAATTTCATTCATAAAAAATATCTGAAATCACTAAAAAAAAAAAACCAAAGGGAAGTAAACGTAATACTTTAACAACTTAAAAAGACAACAAAGATTTAGGATTGACACTGCCATGCCATCAGCACGACAGATCTCAGGGTACCAGTAGAAACACTTTCTGCAATGCACCCATTCCTCTCCTACTTGTCTTGTGAAAAATATTTATTGCAATGCAGACTTTGCACATCTTCATCATCATCATAATTATCCTCATCATCACGATCACCATTGTTTTTTTCTTCTTCTTCTTTTTTATTGCTACTCAAACTTGATTGTTTCTACTTCCTTTTTCTCTTTCCATGACCTTCACTTTGCAGCAGCCTGTCTAGAGTTCTTCCCAACAGATTTCTCAGACAGATTCTCAGTGCACTATTGGTGCAGAGATCCAGACGAGGAGTGATGTCAGTCGGCATAACAAATGAGTGTGCCTTTTTTTGTCGAATTGAAGGGTAGACTCAATGTCTTTGTGGTTCAAGGCAAAATCATGGTCTCTGAAGACAACGGGTCAGGAAGGAAAGATCCCAGTGCTTCAAAAACTGTTCAACATGATATCTAGGTAGTGAAAGGGGCACAAGGTTTTCTCAACAGTGCTGCACATTGGTAGTGCAAAATATACATCCCTGACGATGTGATGTTTTTTTGATATCCCTGTTGAGTCTGTAGCCACATTTAGTCTGTTGGGCATAATAAGTTTTGAAGGACTTCATAAATGCCACATCAAGTGGCTGCATTTTATGTGTAAGAGTGTGGTGGTAAGCAGGTAATTGCCACTTTTGATGCTGCAAGCCATCCCAATAATGTCAATGTAATGTTCCTTATGGAGGAATGATGACCTCTGACACCAGAATGACAGGGTAATCAGTCACAGGTTTGGCAACAGAAACAAAATTTCTGAACCACAGTACAAATTAATGTAACTGGATTCAAATGGAGTTGTTAAAGCAATTGTGCCAACAGGTGCACCAGCTAGCAACTCTGATTTTATACTCTTCCTGGTGAAGATCAGCAAATGGCATAGTTCACAAATTAACTGGAAGCACTCACACATGATAGTTACCATAGCTCTCACGTCTGCTGATGACAGACTTGCAATTGACATTTTTCCTATCATACCAAAAACTTTGTTAGGTTTGCACTGAACTACAGTTTCTGCAGTGTCACCCACACTAAAAATTTTATTAAACAGAGACCTTTATGCTAGTCATTTCTGGCCCTAAAACCGAAAAAATTACTAACATTCACTTGGATGAAGCCACGAATTCTTGCAGTTCAAAAAGGGCCACGTTTTCTTGGTGAAAAGTTACGAAACCACCTACAAAGCAGTTCAAGCCATTTTCACTCTGCTGCCTTTCTCTCTCTCGAAAAAAGAATGTCTTATGCTATTATTAATAGCCCAGCTGTATGCCACATGCTTGACTCCTGTCAAAATAATTCATATTATTTGTGCTCCATAACAGTACCATATCAGTCTCTCCTCTACCTATGTTGGTAACACTGGCTTTCTTCCAATAAGTCTTCTACTGTGTTCCTCCTGTGTTTTCTATGCAGTCCTTAATGTAAAGAAGTACACTGTATGATCTTAACAAGCCTACCACTTTGTTAATGGCAATTTCAATAGCCCTTTTCATAGACTATTTGTCCCAACACTTCCCCTTTGGCAAACCTATGTAAAAAAATTAAGACTAATATGAGAATGTTATTTAAAAAAAAGCGTTCCCAATATCGCCTATGGATGGATTTATGAACCATTAGATGAGTAAAGTCATGAACAAAACCACCTTTCCAACAGGGTGGCACATGCCTCTAACACACTCAAAACAAAGCTGTCACAAGTAAAAAGCAGCAGCCTCCTCTATGTGTTCACCATGCGACCCGAAGTAAATACAAATTATATTCAGTGTTCTGTGTATTTTCAAAGTTATCCAGGTGCTTCAAAATTTCGTTAACTTAAAGTGAAAATGTTTTAGTATGTGAAGTGTGTGTGTGTGTGACCCACACACACATTTCACAGAATACTTGTCGTCAGTGGCATTGTACATTGCCATCTATTTTCAAACCACAGCAGCACCTACTTTCAAAAATATAAGAGTGGGAAAAATTCATAATAGGCAAAATTTGGTAACCTTAACCTACACACATTCGATGACAATGTCATATACTGGTATTAAATTCCAGTGGTCAATATGAACTGATTCCAAACCAAAAAATACACACAATTTGTCCTAATGTGATCCTTAAATACTTCTGAGATGTCCAGAGTTATGAACACAAGAGGTAATTTACATTTGCCTCCAAATAGTCAAGTGATAAAGACCAATTATCAGTTGCTCAGATATTATGTGTGCTCACATAGCACAATTTCGTTTCAGAGTTTTGTGTAAATATTGTTTTGAAATGTTAACCTTTAATGTCTGGCCCTTTAAATGCCCACTGTGGGACAGTGGTTTCCTGTTCAGATGAAAAGGCTGTACATTTCATGTGACATCGTCCAATTCATCCATTAAAGGGTAAACCACTGACGGCTGTAGTTGCCAAATATCATTCAACAGACCAACAACACAGATATGGGTTGTTGTTTTGTTGCTGCTGCTTCTAAACCACTCCACACAAACTTTCTCCCTTGCCTTATTAAAATGCGGCATTCTAACAAAACTGAATTCTGTCAACTGGCTGTCTCCATGTTCAGTTCAAGAAAATGGCAATGCTTCTCAGCTGTGCCCATCAGACACAGTTAATACATCAGTCAGCATCAAGGAGGACACTGACATGGGCCAGTTTCTGAAATGACATGCTTACTTGAAGCACATAATGGACAAAGTCCAATGTGCTGCAGTAGGAGTAGTAGTAGTAGTAGCAGTAGTTGTTTTTGTAGTAAAGGTGGTGCTGGGGGCAGTGGAAGCAGTAGTAGTAGTACAAAACTCATAAATTCCAGACCCACAGAAGGGGTTGTTTTGATTCTGTTTCCAAGGCATATTCTAAGACCTTAGACCAGAGAGGGAACGCTGTTCCACTGTGGGCACACCTCTGTGAACACCTGCTCTCTAAAGTATTAGGATAGAAATACAATAATAACTGAGTAATACATTTTTGTTCTTTCAGACAGACTGGATATCTGAGGTATCTCTTGTATAACACATCACAATTCAAACCTCTAACCCCCATATACTGACATACAACACAAATCCAAATAATAAGAATATGCTCTTGAAATATTTCTCTTTCTGCATTGCTTCAATCATCACACACAAACTGTACTTTCGAAGTGTAAATCACTCCAATGTAAAAATAAAACAGTCATTACTTCCTTATTTTCAATGCTTCTGTGTTCACTACAAAGATTTATATTGTCAAGTTCAAATGGAAGGATGGTTATGGACGTGTTTTAGTAGATAAAAACAACAAATGCTGCACATTACTATTTAGTGCATTAGACATTTACAAAGCAAAAGCACCATGTGTGTCTTCAAATTGTCAAATTAGATCAAGTCCACCTTTCGCGGGTGTGGCATAGATATGTCCAGTACCAAATTACCAAATCCAGAGTTGGTGTCTCAGAACTTTAAACTTTGTCTAAAATATCTCACCTGTGGCATTAGAGATACAAAAAATAGTAAAAACAATTAGTGGACATTTTAACTTACTAAGGCTCCCTTTATCCATCAAACTTAGAGACTGCATGTGAGCAACACCACTCAGAGAAATTCCCTAGTTTAGTTAATCTCAAGTGTCTAGGTAACCTGCTTCACATAGGGAAGTAGCACCAAATGACACAAATTTTCTTCTTTACATTTTAACAAGTCTAACGTGATAGTATATTTTTCATCAACATAAAATCCTTCTGATCGCATTATGGCCCTGGGGTTGACTCAACCTCTAGCAGAAATGAGTACCAGGAGCATTTCCTGGCGGTAAAGGCCGCTGGTGCGTAAGGCTGACAACCTTACCACCATCCTGTGCCATTGTCATGAAATCTGGGAACCTTAAATTCCTGGAACCCTCTGGTCCACTCCAGACCTGTAATGGGACTGCTTTCCCTTTAACGTGATAGATAGTATACCAGCCAATTATCATCAAATTGTGAATACATTCTTCAGAAATGTTTCAATCAAATTTATCACCTTGAGTGATCTTTGTTTCATGACAATCATTATGATATCATCATTATGTTTACTTTGGCACAGCATGGGAAACGAAGAGCTGTTTGAATGCTGTAATTTCATCAGGTGGTTGACTGTGAAGAATGAAAATGTTTTTGTTACATAGCTGAACAGACTAAAAATGAAAAAAGTATGTTTATAGAAGTGGATTTTTCATTGCTTAAGGAAAAGTAACTAAATAAGTGCATGCACCTTGTCACATATCAAGTATGGTGGGCATGGCTACTCTGAACCCTGTGAAGACCACCACAACAAATACAGGCAAGTTAACCTTTTAAAAACCCATGTGAAAAAGTCATAGCCTACTTTAGTAAACCAGTGACATAGAAGAAAAGGTTCTAGCAGCCAATAAAGCAACCAAACATACAAAGTTTTCTACAAACCTATTCCGCAACAAATTTGGTTAAGAAAGTCAAGGGCAAGAAATGTACTTGTCCTGAAATGAAGCAGTAGCTGGTAGTGTTATTGATCAATCAGCAATGCAGCACACAGTTAATGATCTAAATGAAGGTGTGACACTTGAAACTCCCGATGAATTGATACATAGTAAGTCCGATCAGTGACAGAAGACACTCAGTTATTTAGTAAATAAAAACCAGTAACACAACTTTCTTTTTGGTAATTTCTATTGCAACATGTTTTGACCCTAAAGGGTCACCATCAGGCCGATGCTTCATAGAATATTAAAAAGATAGTAAATTGAATTTGCTAAAATGCAATCTCACTTTTTACAATCATGTTTTGTTTCATATTTTGTATTTTGCTTCTATCATGAATTAAAATTCACGGCTACCAAAATATAAACTTGACATCCTCCTGATATGAACCATTGTAAAATCATACAAAACTATAGCTTCTGCATCACATGAACCAGTTCTCCACTGTTACAAACAAATTTTATAATATCTGTAGACAATTTATGGACAAATTTTTAATGTATTTCAGAATCCAACCATGTTTTTATATATGCTCTATTGATGTTCAGTAACTCCCTGAAGATGATCAAAATATATCAAAACATGTCAGAGTTATGACAGATTGTGTGTAAAAATATAATTTTAACATCACTACATTTGTTGGTTTCACATGATTAACATTAAGATTACCAAAAATAAATTAGTGTTAACAGTTTTTACTTATTTACTAATTATATGAGAACACAAAGGGATGTGTAACTGTAAAAGAGAAGAAAATGAAGTATGATTTATGCCAGCCCTAAAGGAGGGGATGACTGCGATAATAAGCACTATTACCTGAGTGCATAATTATGTACTTCTAGTCAGTAGGTAGGCAGAACAGAAACTCAACAAACAGAACGGAACTTGGAACAAGAGGACCAAGCTACAATCTCCAACATATTTGCACCTTTGGAAAATTTCATAACAAATAACAGAAAGTTGACATTAATAATGTATGGGAAAATGTTTACCATAACATGAAACTTGAAGTCACACCGAATCTCAGCAACTTGTGCACAGTGAACTTCATACAAAGAATTCTCGGACTGTTATAGCAAAGACTGGATTTAACTGGCTCAGGGCAGGGACTGGCAGCAGCTTCTTGTGAACACAAAAATGAACTTTCAGGTTCCATTCAATATAGGGAATTTTACTAGCTAAGCAACTATTAGCTTCTTGAAGACTTTACTTCAAAAAGTTAGTTACTAGAAAGAAATAATGCAAGCCAGAAAGAATGGCTGGAGATTTATTCCCTAATCAATGTGCAAAGATATATCAACATAAACTACAAGACCAGCCAAGCTTTGAGGAATAAATGATCACATCAATGCAATGGCAACAAACAGCAAAAATACCGGTGATAACAGATGGCATTATCAATTTGTTTGCTGATTCCCACAGTATTTGCCACAATGATACATCACTAGTATCTGTATATTCACATGTTACAGTAATATTCAATGTCGATATAAAGCAATTACGAATGCAAAGAAACACAGAGGAAATATACTGACAATAACCTTACATATGTGAGAATTCAGTGTCTTAAATAAGATAACAACTAGAAAATATTAACAACAATTTTAAGCCTGCCCTTGCACATCACTCTGCAAACTGCTTTGGATAGCGCTGCATCACTTTTACCTTCCAGAATTAAAGAACTCCTATGCAAGTCACACAAGCCACGGCAGTATAGTTGGTACAGTGACTAACCAAAGGCTGGACGGTCTGGGGTTTGAATCCAGGCAGGGGAAAGAGATTTTCTCTTCTTCAGAATCACCTACACTTTCTCCATGGTTCATAAAACCTCCTATAGAATGGGTCCCTGGTTATTTCCCCCAAGGTAAAGTGAGTGGGGGGGGGGGACATGAAGCTGATCTCTCACCTCCAACTAGCACCAAGGTTGTTAAGAATGGGTGCAGCTATACCTCTACTCCCCTGTATGCCTTCAAGGCATGAACAGAGACAAACTCTCTTCTTACATGAGCCACATAAATGCATTCAGAAACAAGAGTTTTGATGGGTCTGGCAGTGGATGTGTTGATTTTCTATTGGCTGCTGAACACAGCACTCAGTATGTATTGCAGCACACATCACTCTTTGATGTACATTTTGTTTTTTTATTATAAACAATTACTACACAAACAAATGACCTGTACAGTTTCATTCAACATGCTTGTGTTCTGCTGAAAACAGCAGTAAATAAATGTAGCATGTTATTTGAATGAGTAAAGATATTTCAATGACTGACAACCAGCTGGGACATTCACTTCAATTTTGGCCATAACAAGTATAATTTGGCATCCACTTGTTTCTGTGGACATGAAAGAACTGCTTTTGTAACACAGAATATTTAATCTTGTGAATGATGACTGAAGCGTTCACAGTGGAGGTCGAAATTATGCACAATTCTTTTACAAATCTGACTTAAGTGAAATAAATATGTAAAAGTATTAAGTTTATACCGATAATTTCTTTTGTACTGAATGAGATATAACAAGAATGACTTCTACACCTTTTCCTTCATAGAACACATGACACATGCATGTATACATACGATACATGCATGTACACATATGATATATAGATGTACATATATGATACATGCATGTACATGTATGATAAAAGCATGTGCATAAATGACACATGAATGTACACATATAATACATGCACATATGCATATTATACATATGTGTACACAACAGAAATTACAAACTTTCACATGGGCAAAAGAAACAATACAATTCTGGAATTTAGTTTCTGTGATGTCATTTACAGTGACTTAAGTGATAAAAAATAGAGAATAAAATTAAATAAGGATAATAATAACAACAAAAATATCTTTTCTAACAACAATTACTGTATGCCTTACATGGGAACAAGAAGTGATAAAATCAATACTGTTTTAATTAAAGATCACATAAATTCCACTCCTGTTAATTAAAATTCTTTGGTGCTTAGACGTGTGTAGTTCCATGCAAAAATATATATATATATATGTATATGTATATTTATGTACATGTAAATGTGTATTATAAAAAGTGACAAAACTGCACAAGTGACAATATAGTGGAAAAATCACAACAATTAGAATACCAAAACCTCTAACTTTTATATGTTCCTTTTTGGTAAAGTGTTTGGGGGTACAGGGTATATCTACAGTAATAAACTGTACTAATAGTTTGTTGGTGTTATCAGCGTTCAGCGTCGCTATAACTACGCTTTTACCTCTTATCTCAATATTTATGCACATCCATAGCCATTCTAAATACTCTGAAGAGAGCTAACTGTTTCTTGCACAGTTCCAAAAGCTGTATCAGACAGTGGCGGGCCAATATGCCACCTTAATGAATATTCCAGTTCATCTGTACATAATGCAGCGAGCCAAGGACACAAAAGAATCATTATGACTATATGGGGGGGGGGGAGAAACAAACAAAAGAAGGGTAAAAAACAGAAAAACAAAGAATTTTAAGAAAAAATTAGAAATGATTGTATGGGGGGGAGGGGAGAAACAGACAAAAGTAGGGTAACAAACAGTAAAACATAGAATTATGAGAAAACATTAGCAGCCAGAATTATTACACTACATCTTACATTATAACACACAAATGCTTGTGATGTATGAAGCCACATGGACTTTTCCTTCTTAAAAACTGACACTGGCTCTTAATGACACAGAAATTTAAATATCAGTAAGGGCCAGCCTGTTCCTTCCAGCATCTTTACAGTATTGACCTAAAATTAGTTGTGAACCATACACAGTAGTGGTGGCAGTGCCACCAGGCTGTTAAGATGCCAGATTCTCATTGCATGTGCATAGGTTCAAACTGTGATGGATGAGTGACACTGAAGAACGCTTTCTCTACGTTACTTTGATTTTTTCCTGCTACTCATCAGTCTTACATTCAGGGATTTCACTCAGATTGGCACAGAATATGCAGGTTCTTTCAGGGAATTTTTGTGGTACAAAGTAATAACATAATGTTCCACTAACACACATCACAGTATACTAGTATCAGAAACACAATTCCAAATGAACACAGAAATACTGAACCTTGCATTTCTACCAGTTCCCCAACTAACTTAGCTTGCAATTTGCAAAGGAATACTGATATTAATACATGATCAAATGTGCTCACAAATACACTTACATATGAACATTTCTGATGTTTGTTGGAGGGGACCACTATTTCTGTGGGTGGGGAAATTAGAAATATTGAAAACACTTCCAAAGATTTCAGTAGTACAAACACAATACCATCAGTATAAAATGTGAAATCTTTCTTTCAGTTCTGATGATACTATTAAATTTTTAGTCATGTTACAAGCTGGACATCTCCGCAGTTATACACGGCTCATTTCTCACTCACTTTTCTACTCAACCACAAAACCATGCCTTTAATTTACAGCTTGTATACCCAGACAACTGTGCATAATAACAAATTTATTTGAAGCACAAAATATTAACCATTATCATCCTATGAGGTCGTACTCTGGTCCCTAAAAGATACTGGTGAATGGCCTAAAATGCCACATGCTGGTCTCTGTGTGTTTGCTCGGAAACAATTTAAATGTCCACACTAAAATAGAAAAACTCAGGTCAATGTGAGATACAACTGGCATTTAAATCCATCTGATATAGATTAAACCAACAAATACAGTGATACTGTATACACAAACACATACTAATTTGCATACATTACAACATTCTGAGATATACTATCTGATTACCATGCAATGTAATGACATGATTCAAGTACATCAACTGATTCATTCTTCGCAGTACCTGCTTGTTATGAATTTGTTCAGACCCCACAAAGGAACACAACACATCAGTGACCCCATGCATCTATCACTACACAGCAGTGTTCACACATAAATTATTTCAACTCACAATATTTCAGTGTTTATGTTTCCAAACTATCAGGTAAGCCTCCTCCCCTCATTACACCTTGCACCTTATCCCAGGGAGTGGCGATGCTCTTGTCGAGATACTTACACTCACTCAGCTATCTAGGAAATTCATCACATAATGGTAGCCCAAGATGTATTAACGTGTTCACCACAGTCCTCTACTCGTTCCTATCATACACCATATCACTCCAGTCCACACTCTCCTATCATATTTCTTTAAGATACAATTTTGTATGGGGTGGTGAGAGGCAGTGATGTGCAACCAACAGCCTCTCCTACACAAACCCCATCCCTATCTTCTCATGGTGCAACCTGTTTCAACAAACAAGGCTCTAGGGACTGAGTCACTGCGGCATAACCATTCTATCTGGATTGAAGGAAATGCCAATCGACCAAAGATAAAAATCTCTGAAGGCCAGTCTAGAGGCTACAAGTGGCAACCCTACCACTGGACTTACTACTCCTCAGACAGGAAAAAATTTGTAGGACAATACAGTAGTCTGTAAAGGAAAGAAGCCAGATGGATGTGAATATTGATGACCTTACCATGCGCAAGGACTGTATGAGTTACAAATGGATATATTATTTCACTATTGGCACTTGGAATGTTGAAGGCAGTGGATGTAAAGACAAAGAACTACATCAGCTTCTAAGCTAAAAATTCATAAAAATTGCTGCCATGACTGAAATGAAGAAAAAAATTAAAAGGAACAAGAATAATTAACAATTATATCCAAATTTATTGTGGTATAGGCAGTAACAAGACAGCAATGGCAGGAATAGCTGTTATAATACACAGATGACTAGAGAAGAAAACAGATAACTATACCGTGTGGAACAAAATTATTATTCACACTAGAATAAAAACAGAATGCGGTTATCTCTCGGTACTTGCAGTATATGCACCTAAGGAATGTGATGAGGAAGGAAATGAATTAGTTTACTCCAGGCTACAGAAAATCAAGAACAAGGTTCAAATACCTGAATACTTAGTGATACTGGGTGAACTGAATGCCAGGGTTGGTATTAAGAAAATACAATCTGCTATTGGCACATGTGATGAAGAGAAAGTTAACAGTAACAGCAAGAGACTAATAGATTATGCATTACAAAACAACCTCAAAATCACCAATCTATAATAGGTGACATAATAGTGATCAATAAATTGACAAAATGTGTTCTTGACACCAGGGTTTTAGATGTTCTGAATTGGAAACATACCATTTTTTGCTTGTTTCAACCAGGCAGTTTCCTCCAAGATGGCTAAGAAGTAAAAGACCACTAGGGAGGATGACATAAGAAGAAAATTTTAATGCAAGTCTTTTGAAAGATGTAATCATTAGATGGTTATTTCAACAAAGAGAGCAAACTATTACACAAAATTTAGAAACCGGAAATTCAACAGAACAAAAATGGTTGAATATATGTAAAATATTCAAACAGGTAGCCCTTGAAAGTTTAAGAAAGAAGAAAAAATGGCACAGGAAAAGTGGACTGAGACTTTGGGATGAAGAAATAGACAAAATGATTGATGAAAAATGAAATGCTGTAAAAAGATATACTGCAACCAGATCACATGAAGACAGAGTACAACAGAAGAAACATGACAGTCAAAAGAGAAACAAGAGAGAAGCACAGATAAAGGTGGGATAGTTTTGTTTCAAATCTGGAAAGAGATTTAACGAAACTGAATCCAAGAACTCATAAAATTTACAAAATTTAAGCCAAAAATTAAAAGAAAATGTAGAAATAAATGTAATTAACAAAAAATGGCTACACAGTACTTTCAGAATTCATGGTCACTCCATAATGACAGTTTAGATACACTTCCAACAGACAACGTTTTTCAAAACATTTTGGAAGATAATTTTAAGACAGCATTTCTGGCTTGCAAAAATAAGAAGGCACTAGTAAAGATGGAATTAGCATTGAAACTTTGAAAAATGCAGACAGAAGTTTTAAACTAAGATTCCCTAATTTATTCAGCACAATATGGGAAGAAGCAGCACCAACCAAAGTCAGAGCAAAAAGCTATTGTCATACCAACTTTTATAAAGAGGAACATTAAAGACTGTGAAATATATGGGGGTATATGTCTTTTGAACAGTGGACATAAAACTTTCTCAAGAATCATAAACAGCAAACTAGAAGTTGAATAAAGTGTGGTATCCGGATGCAGGCTGAAGCTTCAGCCTGCATCCGGATACCACACCACCCCAGCCAAACCACAACGTAACACCAACGCACATCGTACCAGAGCAATACAACCCATGAAATAACTCAACAAATAATTCGCAAGCTCCTGAGGATGGATGCATTAACATCCGAAACATGTTGAGCATTAAATATTGAAATAAAAAAGCAAGTGACATCAACTTGGTCTCTCTTTATTCAACTATCAAGATGATGCACGGTCCAATGAACATAAGATTCAGCAAACTAGGAGCTCATTACAGGGACATACCCGGTCACCAACAAAGTAATTTTTCACAAAGGCAGATCTTGGGCCGATGGTTATAATATATAAAAACTTCTGATTGAAAAACACATTTAATTTAATACAGAAACACAAAGCATTTTTTGATTATAAAAAAGCATATGATCGAGTTGGCAGAAGAAAAACTTTTTGAAATTTTGGTTGAAGATGAAAACCTAAACCAAATAGAATTTGCATTATACAAATTATAAAAAAACAACTCAATTATCAGTAAAAACATGGTAGGAATATTCAGAATGGAAACCAATAGGCTGTAGTGTCTGACAGGGGCTCCCTCTATCACCAGTACAATTTAATATTTACATTAACCTTTTGGCGCTGGAATTATTTTTTTAATTTTAGCACATCCTGTATACAAAACGTGAATAATACAGGAACCAAATATGTTAGAATTATGAAATAAACTGCATTTTGAAGATAAAAAAACGGAGGGTATATACCATGTTTAAAATATTTAGTACTTATATTTGTTAAATAAATATATAAAATGCAACTTTAGAGATTAGCGGTGCGGTACGACCACTATAGTTGACATTGGGCTTCAAAAGGTTAATTTCACCATCAGATGCTATACAGAGACAACACGCTAAAAAAAATAACAACACCCTGGACACCCTAATATATGCAGATGACCAGGCCCTCTTTGCCAATACAGAAGATGAATTACAATATTCAGTACATCATTTTAATCTTATAGTAAATAACTTTAATATGGAACTATCATCTACTAAAACAAAAACTATGGCCTTTCAAGGTAAAACCCCAGTACCGAGCAAAATTTTCATAGGAAATAAAATATTAGAACAAGATCATTCTTTTAAATATATGAGCTACAACTTGTCTTAGTGGGCCGGGTAGCTCAGTCGGTATAGTGACTATGGGCTGGACGATCCGGGATCGAATCCTGGTGGGGACAAGATTTTCTGCCCTTCCAGACTGGCCCTGGGTCCACCCAGCCTCCTGTAAAATGGGTACTGGGTCTTTCCCGGGGGTAAAGTGCGGCCTGGGCGTGCTGCTGACCACTCACCCCCTTCTAGTGCCGCAGTCATGGAAGAGTAGAGCTATACCTCTACCCACCCTCTGGGCCACACCGGGCCTGTAACGGGATCACTTTACCTTTTACAACTCGTCTTAGAAAAGAGTGACATGCAGATAAAAATTGAAAATTATAATACAGCATTAACTAAGTATTCAAAGCTGCTGAAGTTCAAAAACACAAAAGAATGAATGCTTATAAATTTCTGGCAAGACCTGTATTTAGTTCCAGCAGTGAAGCTTGGACCAACAGAAAGCAGGACAAACGGCACTGTACATCAGCCAAAATGAAATTTTTGAGAAAAACCGCTGGGTATAGTCTTTTGGACCACAAAAGAAATGAATAACAACACAAACTTAAAACAACACCCATACCAGAATATACCTACAACAATACAAAAGAAACTTGTTGCAGCATATCAATCTGACGCAACGTTCCAGACTACCAAGACAGGTGCTTCGCTACATCCCCAAATGAAAATGTTCAAGAGGGAGACCTCCAAAGAGATGGCGGGAGACCGTAACAGGCCACTAGGCCTATTACTGAAAAGGACAAAGATGATGATATTTTTATATGATCACCCACCTACACCCATGTCTTCTGAGCGGTTTTTTCCCTTTACCTGAATAGTTCAGGAACTATAAGCTTCTGACAAGGGACTCTACTGTGTATTAAAGTTAAAGCAATCCCATTATAGGCCTGGACAGGCCCTGAGGGTTCCAGGAGGTTGAGGCTCCCAGATTTCAAGACAATCGGCACATGAAGGTGGTATGGTTGTCAGCCCTGCACACTGGCCACCTTTACCCCCCAGGAAATACTCCTGGTACTCATTTCTTTTACAGGCTGAGTCAACCCCAGGGCCACAGTGTGGCTGGAAGGATTATGTCAATGAAACATTCCAATAAAAAACACGACCTTCCGGTTTGTAGCGCAGTGCCCCAACCGTGCCATCTTTGTACCCCCCTACTGTGTGGTATTAGAGTATTAATGTTAATAACTATCTAACACTGGATCATGTGTAGTAATGTACAACAAGAAAGAACAGACTTACCCAGGGACACCAGAAGTGGTGCAAGGTGTAATGAGTCTCAAGTACTTTTTGTTTTTTACAGTCTGATCCAAATCTGTTACTCATGCCAGTCTTCAATTTTAACAACTCTGAGCTGTGCCTGTCTGAGTTAGGATTCACTGAAAATGTATGAAATTAAAACAGACCACAGGGGTTATGCTTGACCATGTTACCTCCACTTAAAATAGACTTCAACACAGTTCCATATCACTATGTTCTGCTCTTCATATATATCTTTAGGATCCGTCAGCCAATTTCACATTCACAGAGCAGAACTTTGTCCCAGCCATTTTAATATAATGATAACATGATGCTGATGAAAAACTGGTACACATTGTGGCCCATCGCATTATGCAAAAATGAACAGAATGCACACATCTGGACATAGTCACTTTTGCAAAAGCTTCAACATAGTGGGTTATAATTATAAAATTTGAGAATCCCATTCCTTGAAGTATAAACTAGGCTAGTTACAGAGAAGTTCTTCCGTAAGTTATTTAGATAGCCAGACCAACTCTGAAGTGAGTAGATGTACTGTTTCCATGCCACAGAAAGCACAGACACAACAACTTCACAATCAAATGCGGGAGAAAAAAGTTCCTGGAATTCAGTTTGACATGTTCCATGTTCCAAGCATTATTAAATTCCTGGGAAATCATTTATAGAGAAGCAACTGTGCTCCCAGTTAAAGTAAGGGAAGTGGAGTTAGCAGGATCAGACTGTGCATTATCTGCGTAGCATAAAAACTGAGAAATAACAGGACCCTGTGCCATGATAATGTGCCTTGTCATTCTCATCTACCTTGCAGGGCAGCAGTTTCTGGTGAAGTATTAAAGTTCAACCATAAACAGAACACAAAACTAGCTCCCATAGCCATATCAAAAAGTGGGTTTCCTGAGGTAAGTTCAGGAATGTCAGGACCTACAAAGCAAGTGAACTTGTGCAAAAATTCAGTACTTGAGGGTAACTCAGTCAAGTGTGATACATATCCTTCCGTACTACAATGATGTCTGAGTTCTAGACACTTTCTAATCTTCCCATGAATTTTGTCACAATGAACACAAGAACATTACGTCGATATTAGATATTTTTGTCATTATAAGCACATTCACAATTTTTAAAAGCTCAATTCAAAGAAAAGGAGCAATATGGATTATCTCATGAGAGGCCTTTTAGGGAACTCTAATGCAATACTTACTTACTTACTTACTCACTCCATGATGCAGTGTCCTTCTTGAGAAGCTAACTGGTTTGCAGCTAGTCAAGAAATTCCCCGCATTTCATGGAACCTGAAGGTTCATTACAACACTCACAAGCGTCCGCCACCTGTCCCTATCCTGGGCCAGCCCAATCCAGTGCATATACCCATATCCCACCTCCTGGAGATCCATCCTAATATTTTCCACCCACCTACACCTAGGTCTCCCCAGTGGTCTCTTTCCCTCTGGTTTCCCCACCAAGACCCTGGACACCACCCTCTCCTCACTCATATGTGCCACATGCCCAGCCCATCTCATTCTTCTCAATTTTATCACCTGCACAGTACTGGGTGAGGAGTACAAATCATTTAGCTCCTCGTTATGTAATCTCCTCCGTTCCCCTGTTACCTCGTCCCTCCTAGGTCCAAATATTCTCCTCAACACCATGTTCTCAAACACCCTCAGCTTCCTTTACTCCCTCAAAGTCTAATGCAATGCAGTTAAAAATATGCACACTCACGTCACAAGATAAAATCCAAAACAGCAATGGTTTACAATAATTTTTTGAACATGAATGTCAAAATAAGGCATCTGCAGTCGTTTATAAGCAACACAGAAGTATTGAATTTGTAAGCAACTTGTCCAGTTTACCGCATTATCCAAAAGTAAGTTTAAACTTGATACGATTTCCTGTTAATCTCTCTTCTTGGAGTCATTCACACCAAAAAGACTAATAGAAATCACATGTTTATAACAATTTGTATATTCTGAACTGTCATCCAGCTTATACCAGCTGGGAGTAAGTCAGTATTGAGTTGGCAGCTGCACCAAAAGTGAAAAGAGTTCACCTTAATCAGGAATGTAGCAAATATAGGGCTACACATATATAGTACATATCTCACACACTGTCTCAAAGACACGTCAATGCATGAGCTGGATGCACTATTTTACTCTGGAATATTTTGTCTGACAACTGCTGTTGCTTTATCTAAATTAAGGCCCATCTTCAACTTGCATATTCTAAATGGAAAAACTAAGAAAGAAGTCAGTACCCTTAACAATATAAATTTGCTATGTTGCTGGGATGTACAATTTTGAATGACCTGCTGTTAAGAAATTTTATATAAGCCAATCTAACCATCAGTAATGCCAAACAGATATTTAAAATATGCATATTTCACTCTTGTTTTGGTTACTGTCTTCTAACATGACATTGGCTTCATGCAGGCTGACACAATGTTCATGAGTAAATATTAACATGGCTAATGTATACATTAATTTGGGGGTATAAAACACCTTTCAGTTGACAGAAAGGACAATTTTATGGCAATCGTGACTGCGAAGTATTCAGAGTAAGTCAAATCAGGAGAAAATTCAATGATCAGAAACTGATACAATGGCAAAAGAACTATGACCAGATGCGTTCACCAAATGGAATGCATTTAACTTCAAATTTTATTCAAGAACTTCAGCACTGATTAACCTTTGCAAATCGCAACACTTGTACAGTGAAAAGCTGCCATTTACTCGCACTTCCATACGTATAATTTTAATAACTCTGTAACATGTGTGCATGTGCATGTGCACATATACACACACAAACACACACAAGCATACACCACACACATACTACATCCATTTTAAACCTGAAAAACTTCCTACATTAACAGTAGAAAAAGTAGTATAATCATTATTAAAAAGATGACAAATGGTGGTGGTGGTGTTTTTTATGACGATGATGATGATACACAATATTGATATCCATCTGTTTCTCCTCTCTCTTTTCAATGGAATGATATTTTAAAAATATATGCAAGTTTTGCAACATGGCAATAACTGTTATGCCTGCACATACGGCATATATTTAGATTTTAGACTCCACATATACTTGTTGTTAACTGGATGGATGATTTATCAATGATAACCAGCAGCTTCCCATGTGTTTGGCCCTTATCATATGCAATACTGCCCCAACCTGAGAGTTCAGACATCAAGCTAGCTGAACTACACATCCAAGTCTCATGTTGTCTCTTCAACTGTACTTCCACTTTTAAAAACCCAGTTTCTAGGTTTCCCCACAAAAAGTGCCTATGCAAATTTACTATAGCTTTCAAACTGAACAGCCAGTTTGAGTTAATGACATGGAAAAGCTGGAGCCATCATGAACAATCCACCTGCCAGTTAATCTCTCTCTTTCATAGCCAAATTTAGTGTCCTAAATGTATCCCGTAATTCAAACTGTTCAAACAGATGAAAGGAAACAAAGTTCTTTGTTATGAACACATAAAATGCATATTTTGTAATTTTACTATAATAATGCAAATAAAGTAAGCCTTCAACACACAACTACATTTCTTACCAAAAAGATAAGTGCCATTTATAAACAAAGCATGCGCTTGTCTGTTAAAATACCAACAGCACCGCTACTCATGTGTGAACCACATTTTCAACTGCATGGAACTATATATATATAAAAAAAACAAAAAAAAAAAACTCTGCTCATTTATTCTCGACTCACATTTGACAAGCATGTCTTATGTTAGATAAACAGTGACACTGAAATGAAATGTCACAGACCAATTACAATAAATTGGCAACAATGTGGAGTCTAACTGCCTACATTGAAAGATAAACTTCATCTTATTGACCCACAAATTCCAAATTGCTCTTCTCTCATTTGGCAAAACTTTTATCATATAAAATTATGAAGTACAACTGTTTTTTTTTTACATATAATACATGACTTCTCTTGCATAAGTTTTGGCAACTTGAAAACCAACTATTTATCTTTGTAACTATGTATCTGAAACTGTAAAACACACTGTCATGGGGTTTAAAGAATATAGTAGACAAAACACTGAAGACAGTACTGCACTTCAGTATGAACTTTCCAGCGGTCAAATAACATACAGACACAACAACTCCAAATATGCATTAACTAGATATATTACAATATTAGGTTGAATCTGAAACACTGCAGACTCCAGCTGACATTCTGATGGCCAGTGAAACAGGTGTGTTCAAGCAAGGACACATAACTAAAATGAATACAATTTTAGGTATCATAAACTGAAGTTCCACATTACTGCTACTGGCAGTGTCATTTTACCATTTATGGAATATCTAAATAAAAATTTAGTTTCTATCAAATCAACAACTTCTGTGTAATAACATACATACATGTACCAGTAATGGGATTCTATTTCGGATTAACCACAAGATGAAGCAGCCTAATACAGAAAGGATTACTCTGATATACAAATTCTGCCAAACTCGCAGACTGAGAGATGAAATTCTGATACTTACACCCTACATTCAATTAAAACTGTAAACAAACCACGGAAACTGACACCTGGTTATTTACTGAAGAGTGCCAACTGTCTAGGTTATTTTAATGGAATGACATGAGGAAGATAATGTACAATGAACTCTGACATCAAACATGGGATAATGTGCTTTGCACTGGGCTGTTACTGCATGCAGCATGAAATAATTCTTGCTGACATGCGACACTGGGAAACCAAGATGAATTTTATTTCATTTTTTTTTGGGTTTTGTATGGTTATGTGTTTTGCCTCTCAAATCTTTACAAGTTTTGTAAGTCAAAGAAGGACTGCAGACACACATACAAAATAAAGTGATGTATCATTCATCCTAAAGTAGAGCCCACTTTAAGATTTGTCTGGTAGTCAAAAGCTGTTTAGACCTCAAATACAGAAAACTCTTATATGGAGGTTATGTGAAACCCAACAGAAAATTACTTTCATATGGTTCAGTCTGTTGCCAAAACACCCATACTTACGTACGTTCATATTACTTGCATATGTATGTGCACATATGTGTGCGTGTGTGTGTGTGTATGTATGTATGTGTGTGTGTATGCATTTATGTATTATGTAGTGTCGTATGGAGCGGAAGCATGGACGTTGACGAAGAAAGAAGAACAAGCTGTGCTAATTTTTTAAATGAAAATATTTAGAAGAATATATGGTCCTAAATATGAAAACGGACAAATCGAGAACTAGAAGAGATGAGCAAAAGAGAAAACATATTAAAAATGGATAAAAGGGCAAAGGATAAGCTGGTTAGGTCACCTAGAGAGAATGGAGGAGGATAGGATGCCCAAAAAGATCTTCACTCAAGAACTGGAAGGGTCAAGAAGGGGAAGACCCAGGAAAAGATGGAAAGAGGAAGAAGAAAGAGATCTTCAAGTGCTGGGAGTGAGAAGATGGAGAGAGTTGGTGGCAGGTAGGAAAAAATGGAAGGACATTGTTCGACAGGCCAAAGCCCACAGTGTGCTGTAGTGCCAATGGAAGAAGTTTATTTAAGACAATATCATGCAGATTTGTGTTTGTTTTGTGAGCTATGTTATCAGAGGAGTAAGAGTTAGTCAAATCAGCCATATTGTGAGTATATTTACAATCTCGTATTTTCAAATATATATTGAGTCATTTATGTTCTTCACTAAACATTATTATATTTAAACCCCACTTGCACTGCACCAATTGCTTCCGTACTTTTTGGGCAGGGTCAAAAGGGGGGAGGTGCAACTCAAATAGCTTATTAGGATAAAAGTGCTGAAAAAAATTCATAACAGAAACATAACATTCTAAAGGCTTCCACCATTTCAGCAAGCAATGTGAAGTGAGAAGATCTGGCAACCACAGAATTTTTCAATAGCTTTCAGCATTTCTAGAAACCATCTGATCTCACCACTCATTTCACAGCCAGGCCATAAGTTATGCTTCATCGAGGCAAACACAGTAAATCCGAAAAATAGATGCTAACAGTGTCAATAAATTAAAGTGGAAAGGCGCAAACAATATAAGAGGATACACAAAGCAGTGTGTACAAAAAAGTTGACATGTGATGCCAATTAATTTCTTCTAGGTTACTCACACATGTTCCACTGGACATAGATTTAATATCAAAGAGAATGAGTTGAGATTGCAGGTAGTCACTTAGAGGTGGCTTAGGGTACAAAGAAATGGAATATAAAATTTGGCAGAAATTCTTATAACGGTTCACTTAAATTTAGCCACAGGATATTCTCCTGTTTTATCCTTATTCATCAAGTATGATCACCCAGTCAATGTCTGTCCCTTAATATAAGAGACCATGTTTCAAGTTCATACAAAACTAACTAAAATTAGTGTTCAGTATATTTTAGTCTTTATGTTTTTCTGACAGTAGATGGGCAGATAAAAGGTTTTAAAATGATTGGCTGCAAGCATTCCCCAAAATTTTAACCTGTTTTCAGTCCGTATTTTTTAACTGCACGTGTTACATTGCTTAAGAAGTTACTGTGAATGATGGATTAGGAAGGAGGTGGAATGCAGCCGTCAACTCTCTGAAACTATCCAGCATTATCTGACAGGTGACTGGGCAAAGCAAAACCACAGCCAAGATGCCAAATGTATTAGCCAAAATTTAAACTGGGTAGGGAGGAAGAATACTGATGACTATGCTGCTGGTCACAGCATGGAGTCAGACCATGGCACGGGTATGCTATTTGTCGCATTAGGAAGTAACTCTGAAATGTTAAAACGACTAAGCTAAGACAGACATGAACTGCTTCCCATTTGCAAGGGACATCTTGATTGATACACTTAAGATATATTAAATTACTTATATGATCATAAGACAGCCTGCATGTGGTAGTATTTTGTTGCACATGACAGCCACCGAAATTCACAACACGAGCAATCTTACACACATACCACCTCTAAAGACTGCGCTCTAATATTACATGCTGTATGCTGTCAAGGCCTGCATATGGGAAAAGGGGTAATATCATACACTCAAATTCTCGGTTTATATGTAAGCGTGACATGAAATGTTTGCACATCCATCTCTGTACAATCCTGTGGAGTCACTCCCATCACCACCCCCCTTCCATCATCACCTCCACTTACAACAGCTTTCTTGCCTCCCCTTCCTTCCTCCAGTTGGGAAGATTTCTTCTCATCACTACCATTACGCTGGGATTGAGTGATTACACCTGGTGGTTGAGATACTAATGACTGAGTCTGCTTGGCACCATTCTCTTTATTCTTACGCCTGCTTGAACTACGGTGAGGAAGGTGGCGTGACTTGTCACTCCGACTAGAAGAACGACGGACGCTTGGACGCTTCACTGATTCTGCACTTGCACTCAAAACTGCACTAACTGGCAAGCACAAAAAATACATTGTAATAAAAAAAGTATTGTAATAAAGTCCTTCGTGTGCTTCTTAGAAAGAGGTTTCAGAGTGTGGTGATAGGTTCTGAAACTAAAACAATAGTAATTCTGATGTTTTGCTGACCGTGCATCAAAGTATAATCTTAGTAATTAACCAACTTAATGCACAAATTCTTGTTTCATAATAAGTTTATTATATGCCTCTACATGTTTTGAGCACCATGTGCTCATCATCAGGACGTCAAAATTGTATTATACAGCATCTGGTATCATCACACCTGTAGGTGGCCGTCCGGTGCACAGGTTGGGAGATGACTCACCCAACGTGTGCACGGGATGGCCACCTACAGGTGTGATGATACTAGATGCTGTATAATACAATTCTGACCTCCTGATGATGAGCACATGGTGCTCAAAACATGTAGAGGCATATAATGAACTTATTATGAAACAAGAATTTGTGCATTAAGTTGGTTAATTACTAAGATAATACTATTTCTTTTCGCGTCCGAAATTTTTAAGAGAAAAATATGGGAAAGCCCCCCCCCCCATAAAACAAAAGGCATTGATTACAAAACATTTCTGAAAGACCTATTAACTCTGTAACATGCAAAAGCAATAAAGACAGTTTAATTGAATTTTAAATCCCCATGTAACTTACCAAGTTAATATGTGTAAGTGGGAGATATGTAGTGAACTTTACTTAAAGATTACTTGAATAAGCAGATGCCCGTTTTATTTCCAACCCCTAACTATCCGGCAGTTAGGGGGAGGCGCCATATTACTGTTACAATAAATTTTCTTCTAAAATATTCTACAGTACAGCTTAATTACACATATATGATGACATTAATTTATTATATGAAATACACAAGGCACACAATTTACAGTCTTGTTTTTATCAAGCTTCCTGGAGACCTACGATTTTGTTTATTTAGATTTATTTTCCATGGGACACATTCTTCTGGGAAAACGCTGTTCTGTCATCCTCGTAATGATGCTGTCATCACCATGGTGATCCAGTATTTTACACCACGTGGAATAATCTACCTATGAACCCTCTGTTGTGTAGTTGATAGACATTAATTTTTTTTGTTCTTTTCTTTCTTCTTTCTCCAGGATTATTGTATGTACTGTATGTAAGTCAGCTTAATTTTATCATGCTTAGTTCTCGCCTTTCTGTAACTCATACCATTAGTTTACACTTCCATTTCTTAGTAAGCAGACCAGGCATGGGAGGAATATAATTTCCTTCTATTTCTTTTTGATTATAAGTGGTCGCACTAAGAGTTTATCGCGCGGGCAATGTGGGGATTGACACACGTAACCGTAGCTGTCTTGTGCTTCAGTTGCAGTCTGTTGTGTATCTCGATCAGTGAATGAAGCTGGATGATCAGTGAGTGTTAATGGTATTGAAGAGCCCCGCTGGTGAGATTTGTCACCAATGCAGTTCAGTTGTAACTGCAATTATTCCTTACTTATGTACAATAAAACTCCAGTACACCCTACTTGGGGATTATTGAGAGTGTGTGCGGCCTGCCCGACTCCCCGTCTTAACCGAGTTCTGAGCTCCGTCTCTCCGGGAACAATATACAATTTATGTTCCCCACTGGGTCCAAGCAGGATACAATACCTCAAACAAATCTGTCCCAATTCTAGGCAGTCAACCTTCATCCCCCACACTTCCTAAAGATGACCAAAAACGTCAGAACTGTGATATTCAGCAGCAATCTGAACACTGTCATGTACCTCTTACTCCTTTTCTGTCATCTCCTCTAAATATATCTGCAGCAGCTGATCCATCTTATTACCGTATATTCTTGAATCTAATCAACACCTGAGTCTAATCAACACCTGAACCTAATCAGCACTAGTTTTTGCCGATTTCTTAAACGAAAAAAAGTTAGTTTGCGGTTCTAATCCACACCTTTCCTTCAACTGCCTTCAGAAGTTGCGCAGTGGGTGTCGGCTGCATACAGAGCCATCCCGGAGAGCATTATTTTCAGATCTTTCAAGAAGTGCTGCATAAGCAATGCTTTGGATGGATCCGAAGATGAAATTCTATGGGAGGACGATGGTGAAGATAAAGATGATAGTGACTGGGTGACAGATAACAATTCAGTTATGAGTGATGACAGCGAGTCTGATGAATAATAAATTATAAATATTATATAATATTATAAATAATAAATAAAATAATAAATTATTGTATTGTATTGTTCTTACAGCACCTCTATCATTTTTCCAAAATCCAGCTCATGACCGTGAATCTAATCCGCACGCGATTCTAATCCGCCTTTGATTTTTTAGCCCTCTGAAACTGTAAAAAGGGTGCGGATTAGATTCGAGAATATACGGTAATACCACCCACGTGGTGGTCACATGCTGTTGGTTACTCCACTTGACGATGCAAACAGGACCACTGTGTTGCACAATTATCTTGTCCTTCTGTGGTTCGTACCTTCCAGTTTCTCTGATATTTCCTTTCAGTTTATTTTAATGCCCTCCATACGATGGGTGTTACATGACGAGAGATCAAGCCAAAGCTGCAGTATTATAACAATTATCGAACCACAAGTTATAGCAGGTACAAATCAGTATCACTGCTGTTGTCTATGTCTAACAACTTGCTACCACCAGAATCAGCAAGTTTTTCTATAAATTCATTATTTTCTAATACGCTTGGAAATTTTAATGGGCGATGTCAAGCAATGCCTGCATACTGAAATTCTTACAAGTTTGCATTGAACAATACTCCCCACCTATATAATGAACAAACAGAACCTATTCACAGTGTTTGAATCAACAAATGGTTTCACATAAACCATAAGACAGAAGCACAGATCATGCATTAGTTAAGAGCACAATATGGAAATCTCAAATACTACTACAAATGCAGTGAACCTGCTCAGTAGGAGGGGTGACTGACAAGTAAGGTCTCCAATTGTATGAAATAAGTTTCTGACAATATAAAATAATAACAGTGATATCAGAATGAAAGAAATCTATTTCTCTTACACATTGTACACTTATTTTTCAACACAGTCACCATTTATGGCTATACATTTCTTCCATCGTTATATCTGTTTGTTCATCCCGTCCATGAAGAAAGTTTCTGGTTGGCTGCAGATCCATTTGCACACAGCTGCCTCAACTTCTGCATCCGATGAAAAATGTTGACCTTTTAATGTCTCCTGCAATTTGGGAACAACCAGAAGTCTGACGGTGCCAAATCTTGGCTGTAAGGAGGGTGTGGAACCACTGTGAATTTCAGGCTTGTCATGGCATCCTGAGTTTATGCACTGCAATGTGGCCTTGCGTTGTCGTGATGCAAAAGAAACGTGTTTCTTTCTGACCTGATTCTGTGGATGTGTTGCTTGAGTGATCGTAGGTTGCACAATAGCTGTCAGAATTCACCGTCAATCCTTTAGTCACAAATTCCATGTAAAGCAGGCCGCTTGTACCCCAAAAGATGGTGAGCATGACTTTTTTTGCTGATGGAACAGTTTTGAATTTCTTTACACTCGGAGAACCTGGATGGCAATATTCCATGGATTGCCTTTTGTTTTTCGGTCATAATGATGGACCCAGGATTCGTCTCCAGTGGCAATACTCTTGAGGAAATCATTCCCTTCGAGATGATATCAGTTAAGAAGTTCCTGAGCAACAGTTTTCCTGTGTTCCTTCAAGGGATCAGTCAATTATCTCAGGAACCACATGGAGCAAACTTTTCTGTAGTTTACCTTTTCAGTGATATGGTGCACACTTTCTTGACTAACACTGAGCTTTTGAGCAATGTCTCTCTGCTTAATTCAGCGATTTTCCTGAATCATGGCATCCACTCTGCACTAGTTTTCATCACGAGTCACAGATATGGGTCGTCCTGATCTGTGCTTATCCTAGACACTCATCTCACCTGCACAACAGCTTTTGGCATGCCGGACCCACTTGCAGAAAATTTTTCACATCCATACAACCATCACCATAAACTCTTTCATATGCCTATGAATTTCCACTGGTGCACAACCTTCTAGTGTCAAAAACTCTATCACCGATTGCTGCTTTATATGAAAATCGGCTGAGGCACTCATTACTAATTAACATTACTGCTTAAGGGCTTCGAACATTGAAATGAAACTAAGCACGAACATACTACACTGTATCAACTACCGAACCGAACGCATGTGCAAACGTTCCTTTCCTCCCACTACCAGCGACACCACTTGGCAGGAGACCTTACTTATCAATCAACCTATGTACAAACATACATACAGTCAGTCCATGGATCTGTAAAGGTAAAGCAATTCCTGTACAGGTCCTGGAGTTTCCAGGAAGTTGAGGCTCCCAGATTTCAAGACACTTGGCACATGATGGTGGTAAGGTTGTCAGCCCTACAAACCGGCCGCCTTTACCCCCCCAGGAAATACTTCTGGTACTCATTTCTGTTAGAGGCTGAGCTGACCCCAGGGCCACAGTGCAGCCAGAAGGATTATGCCAATGAAAAATTCTAATGACACCATTGGGAATTGAACCTGTTACCTTCCGATTTGTAGCATGATGCCCTGCCCATGGATCTGTAGTTTGTCAAAATTACAGTAGAAAGTGCAGTAAGTAACAAACGTACAAAGTATAAAAGTATGCAAAGTATACAGAATTACTACAATGCAAAATAATATAAATATTTTATATACAGTATTGTGTATCATGTTTACACATAAAAAATACATGTACAGAGTTAAAGGAATGCATACTTAAATATCTTCTTAATGCCATTTTGAATTGTGCCTTTACATTCTTGAGACTTGCGAGACTACACAGTAAACTGCCGGAAATTCTGATGCCAACAGAGAATGTACTTTCCAAGAAAATGAAAGGTTAATTATTCATCTGCGAAGACGGTGCTTACTCCTTGCACTAATACAGTGTACAGATAAATTTGTGTGCAAATTTTCTTAATTATTTACAATGAACTTCAGTAATGAAAATATATATTGGAATGGAAGAGTTAGAATCGCCAGTTTTCTAAGTAGACTTTCTACATGGTCCTGCACCCATCACACTTCTGACAAATTTCTTTAGTAATGAAGTGTGGCAACTTTTTGCAATTGCAAGTGGAACAGTAGAAGTTGGAGTAGGCAGGTTAGCACTACTGTACATTCCAAAAACATCTTGTTACTTTCATTCCATACTCTTGATGCTTGGCACTACTGCATATTCCAAAAACATCACATTACTTCCACTATTCTTCTTGAAAATTATCATTCTGGAATTAATGTGGGCCAGGACCGGGAATTCTCAATGACAAGGGAAAATGAAGCTTTGAGGAACAGTGCATCAATAATAATAATAATAATAATAATAATAATAATAATAATGATGATGATGATGATGATGATGATAATAATAATAATAAGGGCTCAATGGGTATGGGAGAGGTAGTACCTTTGTAAGGGGTTGACCCTGCACTGGTCCTCACCAGCCCAGGTGTGCAGCAGTGCAACTCGAGGCACCAGC
>Ga0123354_10000521_pt1 | contig 39077 bp, 23 predicted proteins | sample TergutLab28metaG_2_FD_97872 | JGI IMG/M metagenome (GOLD analysis project Ga0123354, IMG submission 97872) | Labiotermes labralis P4 segment gut microbial communities from Petit-Saut dam, French Guiana - Lab288 P4 | ecosystem: Host-associated > Arthropoda: Insects > Digestive system > Gut ... | reverse complement strand
AGGATAGGGACAGGTGGCGGACGCTTGTGAGTACGGTAATGAACCTTCGGGTTCCATAAAATGCGGGGAATTTCTTGACTAGCTGCAAACCAGTTAGCTTCTCAAGAAGGACTCTGCACCATGTAGTAAGTAAGTAAGTATGTATGTATGTGTATGTGTGTATGTATGTATGTGTGTGTATGTATGTATGTATGTACGTATATATGTGTGTATGTACAATTTGTCATGTATGGTCTCAGAACTTCAAACCTCCATTAAATTACTGCAGGTGATAAAAACACAACACATAAATTCCAAACGAAATTCAGAAGCGTAAGTCCAGTTACTCACTATACATTTCAGTCCAAATCTACGCTAATTACATATTTCATGTCGGCGCGATTGTTGTTATACATTCTGCAAATATAGCATTTTAATTAAAATTACATTTTTTCGAGGACATATCACAGCGAAGGTAATGAGAATGTGAAGGCAGCCATCCGCAGTACAGATTATGACAGATCAAAACAATGGGAGAGTCTGGAATGTTTCGACTATTTGGATAGCGTGATAACAAATGATGCAAGTTGTACATGTGAAATTATGTCAAGGATTGTTGTCGAAAGCAGAATTCAGCAAGAATAAGAATCTTTGCATTAGAAAGTCAGACTGAAATTTAAGGTAGAAACTAGTAGTGTACCACATCTGGACCATAGCTTTGTAAGATCAGAAATGCCTGTAAAATTTTGAAACGTGCTGGACAAGTATGTAGAAGATCATTTGGACCGTGTGACAAAAAAAGTATTACACTCACGAGGGAGAGAGTAGAAGAGAGGAAGGATCTCTGCACTGGTCATCTTAAGTATAGGAACCGCCTTCCAAAACACTGAACTAAAGGAAAGATAGAAGTGACTTGAAGACGAGGAAGAAGAGGTAAGCAGCTACTGGATGAGCTTAAAGAAAACAGATGACACTGGAAATAGCACTAGATCGCACTCTGTGGAGAACTCGTTTTTGTAGAGGTTATGGACCTATCGTAATCAGACCAGAGAAAGGAGAATAAGACACGTATAACAGCACCCAATTTTATCACCCCAAATTAACCCTTTAAACGCCTAATTAAATCCCATCTGCCATTTACTGGTATTATTAGGAGCTCACCATATTCTCCACGTTAGCAGGATAAGGGTTAAATGGTTCCACTGGCACTACAATCCACAACCATGTTATTAAGGAATGTGTGAATCAGAACTTTCAATTTTGGGGCAGCCTCCAGTGGCACAAGGTTTATACGGAATTTTAAAATGACGGGTTTAGGACTTTGGCATCAAACATGAAACAAATCAAAGCCCAATTTGCATCTTCCTCCACTACACACAACTGCACTCTCAGTAACATGCTTAAATTACAACCACTCATATCAATGTATCAAATGCGACAAGGAGAATCGTTTAATCTTTCCGTGTTATGCAAAAATGACGGAAAGTAAGAGAAAATACTGCGGTTGGCGACAATTCATGCACATTTGACACCTCGGATATTTCCAGACCGCAAGCTGCGCGGCGCTTGGCTAGCTATCGCTGTATTTTAGAGAGTAAATATCAATGTTGCACTTGAATTATTGTTAATATGTCTTTTATTTGTTATTGAAATCGTCCTTGCAACATTGTTAAACGGCGTCTGCCTGCAGCAGTTCTGCACAGATATTCCAAAAATCTTGTAACCGCTTCTAAATTCTGGGGGCCAGAACAGCGACATGAAACAAGTTCCATACCGAGGCCCCATAAATATCAGGCAACATATTAAAATATTTAGTCGCGGAGGCGACCTGGAACCCGGGCTTTGTACACCCCTCGTGTAAAGGTTAAAGTTTCACATACTTTTCATTCGTGTCATATTTGTCTGCCAGTTTGAATTTCAAATTACGTAGGACGGCATACATTCAAGATTTTGCAGGATACGTTGTTGGCTTATCTGAAGTTCAAAGCCAAAATCGCGGTAATCGTCTGACATGTCACTCAATTTTTCAATAAGATTTTCTATGAAGTAATATGACGCACATAACAACTTCCTATCAAGTCTGTAACATTCTGACCGATCAATCATTTCCTACCCAAATTGAAACGATATTTGACTTCCAAGAAGCCCTTCACAGAAGAACTCGAAATTCAATCTACAGCATCACCGTTTGCAACATACATATTCGTAAGCACTGTCTTGCATATTGCGAGCATAAGTGGGAGTATATCGCCCCCATTTTGCAAAAACGGAGACGACCCACAAAACATCAATTTCACTGGAGAGGCAAAGAAAAAAACATTTTAAGAGTCATTCAACTTTATTGCAAATTAACTATTTCAACTAATAAAATGCTGTTATTTTCATTCTGATATCCCATATGGCAGATTGCTTGAACCTAGAAGATGGGACCCCACAGGATGTTTCGAAAGGTCGGTAACAAACTACCAGTCTACGATGCGTGAAATACCAACGGAGCGCAGAATTAATTGACAAAATGGCGGAAGCCTTAAATCGCGCATTATTATAACAGACTTCGCAAAAACATATTAATAACAACTAGATTGTTTATTAATTAGTACAAGCGAATACATATTTGTTAAACTTGTTACATACATAATTTCACAAAACGATTCACTAGACTCCAGAAAAGAGTCTTTGTTGTTATTTGAATAAAGGTTGACCAACTAGATGACACTTGCTTTATTATATATTGCTCAACATGTTTCAGACGTTAATACCTCCATCTTCAGGAGATAGAGAGTACTTGTTGTGTTGTGCAGGCTGACTTGAGGCGTGCTGGTGTTATGTAGCGGGATTGGCTGTTGGTGATGTGGTATCCGAATGTAGGCTGAACCACTACTCGCTAGCTCCTGAAGATGGACGTATTAACGTCTGAAACATGTTGAGCAATATACAATAAAGCAAGTGTCATCTAGTTGGTCAACCTTTATTCCAATATCAAGATGATGCACGGTCTTTGTTGTCTTTATCGTTGCACCGTGCATTTCGTAGAATCATTTAATTATCACACCAACTGATGCACATACATAATTTTTTTTTACATTAAAACATTTAAAATCGCTCCAACACGTTTCCATCCTCAGATCATCTTCAGAGAGCTACACTGTTCATTGCTAACGTCACAATTTTAATCGGTGAGTGTATTTTAAAAATGTGGCTTTAGCAAGGGACAGTGTAGCTCCCTGAAGATGATCTTAGGATCGAAATGTATTGGAGCGATTTTAATGCTTTAATGTAAAAACCTTTATATATGTGCAATAGTTGGTGTGCTGATTAAATGGTCGTTGTTGTGTTTTTCAACGAAATTATTTCCGGGTCCGTGGCGCAATGACCGTACTGGACAGTCAATTATGGTTATGATATGATATATCTGATAACTGCAATTGGGTTAACATGCGGTGGCAGTTGCACAGTACACTTTTACTCATAAACAATACATAGAAAAACACAATGAAACAAAATATCTAGAACAGAACACATGTAACAATAAGAATGCATAAAAATAACAATAAAAATACATAATATAAAAATCTAAATAGAAGAAAACAAAACATACGACCATATGTACAATGATACACAATATAACCAAAAGAATATGAAAGAAGCCGTAAAACTTCGTATGGTCTGTATATCTTGTAAAAATGATAAACACCTTGTTCCTAAGACATTCACACCACTTCACTACACTTCACTCCACTTCACTCGACTTGTCGACACTTCACTTTTTCTCGTTTAAAATTTACCCACATACACGTCACTACCATGTCATTTGGCTTAACCCCATTTAAATTTCCTACCCCTCCTTATGCGTATTGGACCGTGCATCATCTTGATACTTGAATAAAGGTAGACCAACTTGATGACAATTGCTTTATTATGTCAGTTTACTGCTCAACATGTTTCGGATGTTAATACATCCATCTTCAGGAGCATGCGACTACTTGTTGCGTTGTGTAGGCTGTAATGATAGAGGTTTTTGTGTTAATTTTGTGGTAAGTGTTATACCTATATTATGTGTCGTGTGTGGCTCTGAGTGAGTGTGTTTCTGCACACACAAAATGTTAAAAAAAACTACAGGACACCACACGCTTGCAGAAACACACTCACTCAGAGCCACACACGACATATAATGTAGGTATAACACTTACCACTAAATTAACACAAAAACCTCTATCATTACAGCCTACACAAGAACGCAACAAGTAGTCGCAAGCTCCTGAAGATGGATGTATTAACATCTGAAACATGTTGAGTAGTAAATTGACATAATAAAGCAAGTGTCATCAAGTTGGTCTACTTTTATTCAAATTCCTACCCCTCCATTTCACCTCACATCACTACACTGCACCTCGCTTCACCTCACTTCACTTTTATACGATTTTCGCCACACTTCTATTCCTTTCACTGCCCCACCCCCTCCATTCATAATTGCTTTCCTAACTCTCTTTCTAAAAATTTTAGGTTTACAAGGGAAAGTCTCAAACGCTTCTGCAGGTAGTTGGTTTCAGTTTTTAATGGTCCTATTTAAAAAGGAATTCTTCCCGATATCCGTTCTTTGCTTCCTGTCCCTAATTTTCCGAACATGTTCAACCCTACTCAAATAGAAAAGCCTTCGCAACCTGTCGCTTACAGTTTTCCAAGCCCGTTCGCCAGAGTATGCTTTAAAAAGTGGTTACGAATTTTGCAGCAGTAACTATATCACTTCTTTAAAATATGATTGACTGATCCTTACATACTTTTAAATGTCCTGTTTTAATATTATTAATAACATAAAGTTTGAAATATGTGCAGGTGAACAAGGACAATTTGCAGCACTTACCTGAACGAGTACAGGCGAGACGTGTAAAATCCGTCCAGATGATAGCTGGATCGGAGATGAGCACGGCCCTGCAACGCGCGTTTGATTCGCTTCGTGAACGTTTGGCGAGACGTTAGGACAGAACCAGTCGAGGACGGGCGACAGGTGCTTCCACACAGAAAGTATCGCTCTGACATTTGAAGCGCCATCCCAGTTGAACCATGACACCCGTAGCTTGCCTGTCCTTCACATGTGATTGGTTCAGTCTCCTATATTACACTGCTCTAAATTACATTCGGAGTAATTAGTTTTGGTTCGAAACATCTGGTAACCGTCGTTAATTACTTCCGTATCACGTGTATTTCCGGTTCACTAAGCTTTTGTAACTTTACTGTTTATACAGAATGGTATTCTCGACATAAAATCAGGTTACTGATTGGAAATTTAATAATGCAAATCGAAAAACACCAGAATGACATGACGAGGTCTTTGGGACATTGGTATTACACCTACCACGTAGAGAGAATGGAGGAAGATAGGAAGCCCAAAAAGATCTTCACTCAAGAACTGGAAGGGACGAGAAGAAGCGGAAGACCCAGGAAAAGATGGAAAGAGGAAGTAGAAAGAGATCTTCAAGTGCTGGGAGTGAGAAGATGGAGAGAGTTGGTGGCAGATAGGAAAAAATGGAAGGACATTGCTCGACAGGCCAAACCCCACAGTGGGCTGTAGTGCCAATGGATGAAGAAGGAGAAGAAGAAGACGACGAAGAAGAAGGTATTATACCTACAGTTAAAATGTCACTGTAGTTTACTTTCTGACAACAAACAAATCTCTTCTTTTCCCATGCAATCTATTTTGCACCGTAACGAACATCAGAATACTCAGAGTTCCAGGAAATAATTTTGGAGAAATGTATTGGGGTGGGGGGGTTGAAAGTATAGACCCATTCATTCTTGACCACATCGATAGATTTGGTGTGTGTTGTCAGCTTCGTGCCTCGGCCGCTTTACACCGCCCCTCTACATATTTTATATGAGGCTGGGTGGGCCTCAGACATAATCCACATATTTTGGAGAAGAGATACATCTTCTGCCCCTGTCGGGATTCAAACAATTATTCCTCGGTCGTTCAGCCCGTGGCCCAGTAATTATTACGACCATGTTATTCTGACTCAATTAGGAGAATCACACCAAAAACAAACACATGGGTGAGAGGTCGTGGGCATATGTAGACCTTTAGAAGAAGTTCAAAGTTTCAGCTTGAAAACGTGAAAAAGAATAAAAATTTGGAGGGCCACATATTCCCTCCCGCGCCATTCTCTAAAAAAGCCTTAAACACTAGAAAGATACTTAACCCTTTAAGAACTACAATTAGCCTAAATTATACATAAATATTCAGTTCAACTTCACAGTCAACACGCTCGCGGTTATACGAACCAGTCAGTCGATACTGTATGGGGAAATAATGACTACTTTTCCTGAGATCCATAAAAAATCACGGAAATACACTCTGTGGGCAGAATGCGGCACTTTTAAACGTAAAACCTGATGTTACATAAAGCGACCACTGGGTTATAACGGTGTAATAGCTCAGTGTGTACGGCGCTCCTAAGCAAAAGAGGAAATTGATTCTTCGTTGGAGAGTTCGGAACGACTGCAGGACCCCCCCCCCCACCAGACTTCCTACAAAAAAGATACAGAGATGCTGTCTATAGTCAAGCAGTCGGGCGTGGAGGTGAATATTAAAATTTTTGTATATCGAGATCAGTTACACTTGGCATACTGTTTTGCTATGACATTGTACACTAGCTTATGATCAGTATGCAGGAATGAGCAGATAAGAAACTCTGGTTTTGGGTAAGTGCATTTTGGGTACTGAAATGTAAGGCTTGAGCAATATTACGAGACCATACAATCAGCGCACTTAGAGATACAACGCACAACAGTGCCTAACTATTCCGTCCGGAGTTTCGTTCAGTGCTTGCAACATGTTCCCCCTCACGACGTCCAATTTCGATACTGTTTATGATTAAAAAAAACAATTCAACACAGTTCTAAAATTGCGAGTAATCTCTCAGTGCCTTCAGGATTTGAACCGGAGATACATTTCGTTATATAAATGCTTGCAACTGAGTTAACCCCGCAGCAAACTTACTACTCTCCCAAATTTCATTACTTAACAAACTTCACTTCTCACCGTTTGAGAGCGAGAAATCGCCTTCCTATTTTCTTATTGCAGTTAACTCTCGGTGAAGCAGACAGGTTGCCATTCCAACAAAGAATTAATTTAAAAAATATCAGCACCACTTTATAAATGTGTTTCTGCAGAAATGAGGTCTTGTCCGTTTCTAAAGCAAGGCTCGCTCAGCCATGGAGAACACAATGGCCATTTAATTTTGTGCCTTCACTGTCCACCATACCGCAGCACAGAACTGCAGACATACTCGAATATTTTCATTTTTGACGTCATCCGCTGTACCATACCACATTCTGTCTTACAGTTCCGCTCACTTAGACCGATAGATCAGCCGCGGTGCTGCACGCACGCTTGTTAGGAATTACGATAATCGGCAGAATTTTATGGCGTTAAACCAAACATTAAAAAAAACCGTTAAAACGAATTTTTAAAAGGAATTCAGTATTAAAAATGTGGCGTTCTGCCTTGACTCATGGGAAAGAGATTGTTCATAAGCCTAATCAGTCAAAACTCGATACAGCGCCACTCTTATTGAGGGCTCATGAAAATTCCACGAAATGCATACAACATTGCGACTTAACGCACCGTCGATACAAATGACGGTGAACAAACAGTGGCGCTTTGTTAGTGTTTTACTCTTAATGTTAATGAAACTCTATCCATATTGTGTGAAAATTCGAAAATCAAATGAAGATGTAAGATGAGGGTAACATTTCGTTTGTTGTAATACAGTAGTAGCCGCTCTAAACCATAATGTTGTGAGATGACACAAACACTTATAGGAACATCCGTCTCTTTGGCAAGAAAATCTGTAAACTAAACTAGTAGTAAAAAAGGGCCACCCCTGGATTCGACCTCACAGAAGTCGTGTAATTTTGATATTTCTTCTAAAGTGCAGTGGAATGATTAAGTGATGTTTCACAGATCTGTAGCACATGCTGTACAGAGTCATGCGCAATATTCGTCACATACCACAAGTATAGGCATCAGTCACACATAATACCAGTTCATATAAATTTATTTGCTGCTACATGTTCCGGCTGTAAATGCGAGCCATTTTCAGGCCCCTCTATAAAAGTTAATACAGGAAACAGTATATCACGCATTAAGGTGGAGATATCCTCCACATTAATACAAGATATTTTAACTTTGCAAGTTTCGTGTTTTTAGCTTCTTGGTTATTCCCTTGTACTTCAATTTGTATATATTTAAGTGTCAATTGATCTGTTCCACTTATATTATTAAACCCTACAGCTGCACTGTTTGTAAGTACTTTTTGCTTCTTCTTATAATAAAACCAACCAGATGCACTAATTTCTCAAATTTATTTTTGGAATAAAACTCTACATTGTGTGTGTGAAAATTGGAAAGGGTATGTAGTCATACACAACAATGTCAATTAAGGTGTATTTAGTGGCTATACTAGACAACTACATGTTTCGGCCTTTACTGGCCATCTTCAGGTTGTCTTCCAGAGAACTTAACTTAAGGTCCTACTGTATACACCACGTGCGCGCTCAATGTATATAGTAGGACCTTAAGTTAAGTTCTCTGGAAGACAACCTGAAGATGGCCAGTAAAGCCCGAAACATGTAGTTGTCTAGTATAGCCACTAAATACACCTTAATTGACATTGTTGTGTTTGACTACATACCCTTTTCAAAACTCTACATGTTTCGGACAATTTCTCTATCCATCATCAGGAGTCTGGCACTGTACATACAGCAATAGGTGTATGTCATACAGGTTTGCTGACAGCTTGCGAGTAGGATCAGGACGGAACCGGTTCCGTCCTGATCCTACTCGCAAGCTGTCAGCAAACCTCTATGACATATGCCAATGTTGTGTGTACAGTGAAAACCCCTGATGATGGACAGAGGAACTGTCCTAAACATGTAATTTTATTCCAAAAATAAATTTGAAAAATTAGTGCATCTATTTGGTTTTATTATAAGAATTTTTCACGACGCACGTTCGCCTGAACGTCAAATATTTATTGCATGGCATTACGTGTATTATAGTTATTAATTATCTCTGCTTGGTATAATATCACTTTACCATGTGTAGTTGGTTTTAAGCTTGGCGCATGTGCTCCTTGAGGATGGCATATTTATGCCGAAACATGTCGGAGTAGTGTCTGTACTGCTATATGTATACGATTTTGTGCATTTGGTTGGTTTTAATTAACAAATATATTGCTCTGCTGTTGAGTTTCTTTAATAGTTGTGTATCGAATGCACTGTTCATTTGTTAGGGATTAACAAGAAGTGATACACACTGTCAATATTGATTTGTGAAACAGCGGGAGCAGAATTCTCAGCCCGTTTCAGTGGATTATCCCAACATTCGGCCGCAGTGATTTAAGACACGACAGTCAATGTAGGTATAACGAAATACTGAGGCGCGTTCGTGCAACCATTGTTGCAGTGGAAAAGCAATGAGTATTACACAACCGGAGTGTGTGTATTTGTAGCCTTAGGTATTCAGCAGGCAATGCGCATGCGCCATGCTGTCATCTGTGACCTGCCCCGCTCTACAATATTTTTCCACGCTGTCTCATAAACGGCACGATTTTCGGGAAAAAAAATACTGAACACAAAATGTGTGTTTTGATTATTTCTACAACGTTTGGTGGATATATTTCTCATTCTAAGAAGAAATGAGCGAGATATGATCAAAAACGTTTATCGGTCTTCATGTAAATTGCCCGTTATTCTTGTCCGATTTTAATGAAACTTGTATTTTCTCTACTGATTTTCGAAAATTCGTCTAGTATCAAATTTCATGGAAATCCGTCCAGTGGGGACCGAGTTGTTCCAAGCAGACGGGCGGACGGACGGACAGACGAACAGACATTGCGAAGCTAAAAGTCGCTTTTCGCAATTTTGTGAACGCGCCTAAAAATCGAGGCAAATCCTAATGACAGTCGGTGTCCTAGCCAGATTCGAAAAAGCTGCTTCTTCGACGAGCCACTTTACCCTCTCATGTCATTAGCACTGTCCTTTTCCTGAGGTATAAAGCCGGTTGTGACATCGACATGTACGAGTAAAAGGCTTGAGAAAAATATGACGGCCGTCTTTCAACACAAGCCACATGCTGGTCATTTGTAGAGCGATTCTGTACAGCCTGGATGGTCCGGGTTCGAACTACAGTGTAAGTAACAAACTTCTTCTCACACACACACATCCTTCCCATACCGTCCTGGGGCCATCCACCCTTCTCTGCAACGCGTACCGCAGCTCTGTCCCGAGCGTAATGTGACAGGGGCGTGGCGTTCATTATCCACCTCATCTAGGATCAAGAATGGGTATGAGTAGAGCTATGCCTGTACTCCTCTGTGCCTCCTATGACACCTGTCAGAGCGACGTTCTAAAACTTTACCTCACAGTAGTGGTGTGTGTGTGTGTGTGTGTGTGTGTGTGTGTGTGTGTTGAAAAAACCGATACGATATTGACAAAAGTGGTGTCCGGGGTCTTGACGATACGGTATGCGAGGAAATTTTTGAATGGTCATCTCCTGTAGGGTGAAACTGATGTGCAGCAACTTTATATAATAAAACATTCAAATGTCAAGCTATGAAGCAGATGTAAGCATAATATTCAAGTGGATCAAAAGGGGGTAAGCTGCGAGAGCGGAAAATGACGGACTTTATGAAGATTCGTTTGGAAGTTGGCCTGGAAGGTAACCGGTATTCAGACTTCGGTTCCTAATACCACATGTCAAAGTTTGTACATGATTTATTACCTCATATAAAGTTTCTCTTGTCCACCGGGACCTGGTGAGATATATATTACACAGACAAAAAGCGACATAATATTTCGGATTTGGAATTAATAAAATTTGTGTTTTACCGAGTACATTGACTTTGGTGTACACTTTTCTTTATGAAAATGTTGTAGTCTAGGAATATATGGAAGGAGTATATTACGTAAGACTGTGAGAGGGTGCGCTGTCGAAATGCAAATTAGATTCGATGGACTCGGAGCTAGGTCTAACCTACAACTTTCGTAAACACGATAAAAAAGCTTCTGGAATTCATAAGCCAGGGAAAGGCACGGAGCACCTCAGAGACTATAAGCATCTCACGGATGATCCTGATCTTTATACATAGTATATTCCAGTATCTAGTGTCAGTCGCGCGTGGTTTGCAAGAAATTCGGGTTACCGATAGTTAAGAGTTTATTCAGGTTAGCCGTGAGCACGCACAGAGGAAGGCGAGGCCACAGGCTGGCTAATGGTAAAGTTTGCTGTAACATAAGAATAATTCTCCATTATCAGACTCATTTTTTTAACCCGCACGAACAGCTCTTTAAACTTTTTTGTATACCCTTTACGGTATAGAGTAAAACTCAAGTGCTTAAGTTTAAATATCTTTCTTTATGCGTCCCCCACTACAGGGTGGATCATAATCAGAAAATTACAATAATGAATTTGGCATTATACAACAGGGTTCGGCTGTGTTGACAGCACAGTTACTATAGCCCGACATTATGACTCTCTCCACTCCAATTTTTACTGATGATACTAATTGTAACATACGCTTAGCATAAGAATAGTAACATTCCTTGACATATGTACATAAATAACTAATGATAATTCACTTGTAACAGCCCTAGGTCATGGTATCCACTATTGAAACAACGAGATCTCGTTTCCCCACACAACCCCCAGTACCCTCAAAGAACACCCCACACATCCTGTATAGCTGCTCTGTAAGTTAAATCACAACCTGAAGATGGCCCACATATAGGGCCGAAACATGTAGTTGTATTCCTACTGTACTACTAGGTGAAATATAGTGTGTTCAACTGTATGTTTAATACACAAAAATTCTTTGTTATATCTCCATTCCTATACGCTGCCTCATTTTCTTTGCCAAGAGAATCGAGCAGTTGATCGGAGTAATCACAATAGGAACATGCTCTGGATTAAAGAATCAAGTCTTCTAGGGTGTGATGCTGTGTCTCTAGGTATTTGCCGACGTTTTGGATGAACTTAGAGAGTCAAAAACTTCGGGAAATGTGCACCTAACGACAAAGTGTCACACCGCAGAAGACTTGAATCTTTACCAACACGGCTGTGAGAACATACTATCTTACTTACTTACTCCATGCAGCAGAGCCCTTCTTAAGAAGCTAACCAGTTTGCAGCTAGCCAATAAATTCCCCGCATTTTATGGAACCCGAAGTTTCATTACCGAACTCATAAGTGCCTGCCACCTGTCCCTATCCTGAGCCAGCTCGATCCAGTCCATACCCTCACATCCAACTTCCTGAAGATCCATCTTAATATTATCCTCCCATCTGCATCTGGGTCTCCCCAGTGGTCAATTTTACACACTTTAAATTCATCTACATTTTTTTCTACCGGAGGAGATTATACATATTATGCTCCTTCTAAGCTTCTGGTACAAACGTAATTGTGACAGCGCTAAGCCAAAAGTAACGTCCACTGAAAAACTCGTAATGCTGTTAATGAACGCGGCAGTTCGGCGGATAGAAGTCACTGTTCGTCAAAGAAGACTTCTTGAATCCGATATCTGTACTGAGAGAGGCCATAACGACTGCAGATATTTCGCAGTTTTAAGTCGTCACTCCAAGCGAGTGATAACGATATTTAAGGTCTGAAACTTACGCACAGAAAAGGGTTTCACAATTTTTCCCATTCCAGTGTCAAATGTGAAGTGTCCCGCCAAACTGCGACAAGCGTTTGACTAAACAGTCATATCCTTCAGCCTTTCCACGTCTGAATAGACAACGCAAAAGGCATACTGCTTTATAAAATAATAATACTCTATTTTAATATCAAAATACGATGGTTAAGATTTTTATCACTTTAATTATTAACCAACAAATGCACTATAAAAAATTTCACATAAAAACACTTAAAATCGCTCCGACATATTTCGATCCTAAGATCATCCTCAGGGAGCTACGCTGTTCCTTGCTAAAGTCATTTTAAAAACATTCACAAAATAATTCCATTATATTAACAGAGTGATGTAGCAGCATATCGTGTTGTGTAAGAGTACGTTATTAGGAATGCGTCCGGCTATGGTGTGCGCCGTGTGTTACGTAGTGAAAGTCTTACACAACACGATATGCTTCCACATCACCCTGTTAATAGAATGGAATTATTTTGTGAATGTTTTTAAAATGACTGTAGCAAGGAGCAACGTAGCTCCCTGAGGATGATCTTAGGATCGAAATATGTCGGAGCGATTTTAAGTGTTTAATGTGAAATTTTATATAGTGCATTTGTTGGTTAATAAGTAAAGTGATTCTACGAAATGCACGGTGCAACAATGAGGATCAGATTTGTATGTTTTGCTAACCGTGCATCCTTGTATAATCTTGTAAATAAAGCCAACTTGGTGCAAAATTTTTCTTAGTATGTTTATTTCTTTTCTCTACATGTTTCGGACGACTATGTGCCCATCATCGGGAGAAACAATTTTATCTATGTGACACTTGCTCTTTGTCAATTTGTGTGGATGACTGCATACCAGACAGTCATCCACACAGAGTGACTAATACAAAGTGTCGCATAGATACAGTTGTTTCTCCTGATGATGTGCACATAGTCGCCCGAAACATGTAAAAGTAAAGCAGTCCCATTACAGGCCCGAGACCCCCAGAGGGTTCCAGGAAGTTAAGGTTCCCAGATTATGTGACAATGGCCCAGGATGGCGGTAATGTTGTCAGCCTTACTCACCGGCCGCTTTTACCCCCAGGAAATATTCCTGGTACTCATTTCTGTTGGAGGCTGAGTCGACCCAAGGGAAGGATTATATAAATGAAAAATTCCAATGACACCATCTGGAATCGAACCAGCGACTTTCTGATTTGTAGCACAGCACCTTAACCACTGTTCTACACGGTCCCCGCCCGAAATATGTAGAGAAAAGAAATAAACATACTAAGCAAAATTGTGCACCAAGTTGGCTTTATTTACAAGATGGTTATGATGCGTGACCCTGGTCTGGACATCAGAACAATGCGCTGTTACGAAAGGGAACATTTTACTTTCCACAGTAAAAGGTAAAGCAATCCCTGTACAGGCTTCGACAGGTCCTGAAGGTTCCAGGAAGATGAGACTCTCAGATATCAAGACAGTCGGCATATGAAGGTAGTAAGGTTGTCGGCCCTACGCACCGGCCGCCTTTACCCCCAGGAGATATCCTTAATACTCATTTCTGTTAGAGGCTGAATCGATCCCAGGGCCATAGTGCTACCGGAAGGATTATGTCAATGAAAAATTCCGACGACACCATCGGGAATCGAACCCGCGACATTCCGGCTTGTAGCGCAGTGCTCCAACCAACTGCGCCACCGCGTGCCCCCCCTCCCCCCCAATACAAAGTAAGGCTTCTTATAAATGAAAGCAAAATAAACACAGTTTAAATACCAACAATTTCCCCATTATATTAGAGTGTCATATACAGCTGTCTTTCAGATGGCCGCCCTGGCCTAACTTCAAAGCTTTCCTTCACCGAATGCAATTCTCAACACTAAAAACACATCTGACTTCATCTTGACAAACTGTACACAGAACTAAACTGTACACAGTACTCAATCTGTACACAGTACTCTCTTACTTGTGTGCTTTTACCTTTTGTACATGTTTTATTCTAATTTGTCTCACATATATTGTCGCTAGCTTTAAGTTGTCTTGTGTGTAATTGTTGTTGGTTTGGCCGTGTGTATTGTTGTATTTGTCACGTGTGGGTGTTGTCATCTTATGTGTATTCGCTATAGTAGGTGGGCATTGTTGTTTTTTTGTACTTTAGATGCCGGACTGCTGGCTAGAAGTCAGTATTCGGAAGGTCCTGCGACCAGCCACCTCGACACCGATTTTTCTTGGTTTCCTTGTGTCTATAAGCAAATGCTGAGATGGTTCCCAAGATTCCAAGTTGCCACTACTTGCTTCTCATGTAGCCCTCCCGTCTTAAATTCAGTAGTAATCGATTTCATATTTTGTATACATGTAAAATAACCACTGCCACCGTGTGACAACCCAATTGCGGTTAATAAATATTATTATTATTAACTTAAGTCTACTATTCATAAGACTATGAACAACACAACCACATTTTATTGCCCTTATGTCTGTCAGTACATGACATTACTAAACATAAAACATGTCTCTGATATTAAATTCCAGCTTTTGTGTAACTTTTACGTCTAAATTCAACGTTGGTATTTCACCCACTTTGATAGTTCCTCGCAGGGTTTGTCAATTATGGTCGTGACATCGAAAACGTAAGCCTGTTTATATGTGCCTTCCTTATTTTAGATTAATGCTGTGCTGAAAATTTTCCTTAAATAACTTAATGAATATTAACGAAGGTCTTTCGATAATAATGCAGTTCTCATTTTCGATTCCCAAATATTGTCTAATGATGCCCGTAAGGTTGCGTCTCCTTCTTTCATGTAAAAGCAAAATTAATTATCTATTAGGAATACACGAGCGCAATAAAAAATGTAAAATATTTTAACAAGAAATTTTTTAAAGAAAATGTGGAAATGTTCATGCTACCGGTATGAATGACTGCAGAGTTTCTTCAGGCTCTCAAAATACGCCATCAGATGTCCAAAAAATAAACCACAACTACAGTTAACACTAAGGTGCCTAACAATAAATGGAAAAATAGACTTCTTGAACGTGCCACCGTGTAGTCTTGTAAAAATCTACAAACATTTCGGAGGGACTTATTACCCCATCTATTGCTCTGACGATAGGGGTATGGGCTCCTCCAAAAGTCAATTAAGGTCTACAGGGCTACCCAGCGACATTTTCCAGCTTAGGACAGAACCCACAAAACCTACATCCTTATGCACTGATTTTATTCCTACAGGTCGTTAGATGGTAACATTATTTAAGTCTGTATGTAAATATAACTTATAACGTGAAAACAAAGTGTAAAGTAGCTCATGACTTTGCTCGATTTATTCAGAAGTCTGTGGTCACCGTGTCTAAATCTACCGGATTCCTCATTTTTTCATTGCCTAAAACTGCCAATCGGTCGAAATATGAAACCATCGCTCTCTTTGTATCTATCGGCTTGTAAAAAATACTTCGTAAATTCAGCTGCCTAGCTGAACCGTTTTATCGGATGGACCCACAAAACTGAGAGCTAAATATAGAAAACTCGCAGCCGTTATTTTATTGCAGCTCTTACGTTCCATAAAATACCACAACTTTTACAAATTTGTTAGAATTACCAGCAGCCTTACTACACATTATTATCATTCATTAATCACACGTGTTTCGGCGCCTGTACCTAATTCCCGTCATCATCAGTGATATTCACGCAACGAAGCACAGAATGCACATCTGTAGCAGGGCACTCTTCGCAACATAACATTACACAACACGGCATGCTGCCACAAGACCCAACTGGTACAACGAAATTAATCTGTGACTAATTCTATTGTGACTTTAGCAAGGAATATACCTACTTGATGATGGCCTTAGGACCGAAACATGTCGGAACGGTTTTAATGTTTACATTTTATAAATTTTATATATGTGCATTAGTTGGTGTAATAATTGAGTAACTCGACAACATGCACGGTGTAACAATATAAATAACTAAAAGTAGCATTAAAAATAACTCCAATTGTTTCCTTTGTAATGGTGCAAACCGGACTTCTGCACAGTCAGGAGATACTAATTTTTCTTTCTGGATACCTGTCATCCGGTCACTCTGTACACAGTCAGTCAATGATAATTCCAATTAAGCGTCGAAAAGCCTGTGACTGGTGAATGGTTTTAAGACCTACAAAGCATCTTGATAATTGCAGATAAACTGGCATTATTCAAAGCCCCCAAAGCTCCCAGAAGTTGTGCATAAAATAGTATCGTATGTTTTTACAAGACGTATTTCTGTCAATAATTTCAATATCCTATTCTATTTCCCAACTAAAAGTTTCGTTCTTGCGTCATGTCGATATTATCAATATGGGAAACTGGAACTTGTGACGCGAGTTTCAAGGTTTTCGCAACTGCCTATCTGAAGAATACGTTCTTCTGTAACACACCGCTGCTTTGTTAGGTAATCGGATTCCGTGTTCATCTAGGACCTATCGACCGTTTTAGAAGTGGAGGCTAAGTTGACTCGAAATGTCGGAATTCGGTCACTCAATGTCGCAGCGTCAAAGACCAGAAGAATTAAATCCTGCAATTTATAATTGTCAATGTACTGCAAAGGAATAATTGTCATAATATAATAAACATCGCTTCACTCAAGAACTGGAAGGGACGAGAAGAAAGGGAAGACCCAGGAAAAGTTAGAAAGAAGAAGTAGAAAGAGATCTTCAAATGCTGGGAGTGAGAAGATGGAGAGAGTTGGTGGCAGATAGGAAAAAATGGAATGATATTGTTCGACATGCCAAAGCCCACAGTGGGCTGTAGTGCCAATGGAAGAAGATAATAAACATCGTCAACGCGGTTCAGATTTTCAAAGAAGAGAGAGACATACATCTGCAGGAACATAAAGAGTAGGCATATATATTTCCACAGGAACATAAAGAGTAGGCAGACATATATCTCAAGGAACACAAATAGTAGGCAGATATACATCTACAGGAGCATAAACATTCGGCATACATACATCTACAGCAACTTAAAAAGTAGGCAGACAAAAAACTACAGGAACATAAAGAGTAGGCAGACACATTCCACAGAGACATCAACGTGACGTCAATGTCTGCTTTCTTTCCATTAAGGAAGGAACGTGTAAGTAAACTGGCATCGTTTTCAGTTGACAGCATTCATGATTGTCATTGACAGCTTGGTAGATGGCTGGGAATGGCGAATAAGGATATCAGTTGAACAAATAAAATTTCGATAGACAAATAAGATGTTTTAAATTGTGTTACACCAAGACTACGAGACGCAAGTAAAAGTAGTCAACGAAAATAAGATGCATTCAGAGAAATGCAAAGACAATTTTATTTTAAAAGTGCAGGAAACACAGAAAAATACTTTATATGGTACAGGAACAAGAATGTGTCAATGGTTCAAACAAATTTTAAACACGAATGTACGAGCAACAATCAGATGCTTTTAACAGACGGAACATTTGACACATTATCAGTACACATTGCTCTGATGAGTGCAAATTCGTGAATATGCAAATACCTATAGGCTAATGGCTCATGCCATTATCAAAATAAACGCTCCAACACAAGGGAATGCTCCTGTAAACAAAAATATTTACTCTAGCTGAAGCAAAAATGTCACAATTTCAGTCATCTGGACTGAAAATTTCAAACATTTTGGAAAGCCAAAAAGATTCCACAGATCAAGTCAATGTTACTGAGGTGAGAAGAATAAAATTTATAGGACATGAATGTTACCGGAGTGAGCTATTTATGTTATTCGTCACATCGTAGAGCCCGTCACCACGGCAGGGGACCACGTGGGACAAACAATGGACTTAAACTGCTGTACCTACTAAACGCACTGACAAGTCTATCATATTTGAATAAAGGTTGACCAAATAGATGACACTTGCTTTATTATTTACTGTTCAACATGATTCAGACGTATTAACGTCTGAAACATGTTGAGCAGTAAATAATAAAGCAAGTGTCATCTAGTTGGTCAACCTTTATTCAAATATCAAGATGATGCCCAATACGCATAAGATTCAAGTCTATCATACTTAGGTACCTGAAATGAGAAAAATAAATTGGGGGACATCAGTTTCCGGGCGACACCCCAGCAATTATTTAACAGTTCTATGCGAGATGTTAGGTTCCCACACAAGGAATTATGAACACTGCTGTCTTCTGTGAGGACAAGCACTCTTGTAGCTAATAATCAACGGCTGGGAAACCCTTTTTTCTTTTGAAACGTCCGTATTTTACCATGTACTTTAGTTTATTCAACCTTGTTCATTACTTATTCCTCTACGCATTTCGAGACGGTCTACCATCATCAGACGTGCGTGTCAAGTTTTCTTACTGCATTTATCCTGCATAAAATTGTGAAAATGCACAGGCTAAAGTTAGGACCAAAATTACAAATTAAAGATATAGTGGAATCAAAATAAAATTATGCATGGTACGCGCAGAGTCTTCTAGCACTTACTGTTTACATTTCTTGTAATGTTTTCATTGTAATTCTAGTGGCATCCTCATCACGCATTCTGTACCTTGCGAAACATGTTTTGATCTTGTCACAATAGTGGTTGTTTGTGAAGACGTCGGCAACTTGTTTACCATAACACGCGACGTGACATCCCAGGAGAATGTAATGTCAATATTTGTGTTTAGGATGCTCTGGCGAAGAGTACAAACAACCTCATTTTCCAATTTAATACTGCAGGGGAGACAATTTTGCTGAAGAATCACACGCCTGAGTACAAAAAATGATAAATTCTTGACCTTCTCTTTACCCGAAAGCCACGCTGACGATGCGTACGAACAAACGGAAAAGCAATTCGGCTACTCGTAGGAAGTTAACTCTGTAATTTGATCCAAAGGAGACAGAGGGAAGAGTGTAATTTGCCATATATTTTTAACACCAGCCCAGCTACACTAATGCAGTGGTAATGGCCACGCTTCGACCAATTGACAGCCACGAAGATGATTTCCGGTACCCAATGGGCAAGAACCTAGGTGGGCCATAGGTAGAGTTACTGCAACTATTTCCGGGGCTCAAACCGTATTCGTCTAGCACATTAATTTTACTCATGTATCCTTAATTTATATTCGAAAACGTCAATTGTTGTACTGTGGTAAGACATATTGAAGTCGCTCCCGGTGGCCGCGCGGTCTAAGGCTTAGGCCAGTAGTCGATTAACTGCTGGGATCGCGGGTTAGAACTCCGCTGCCGACATGAATATTCGTCTCTTGTGTCTGTTGTTTGTCGTGTAGGTAGCGGCCTATCCGACGGGCTGATCACTTGTTCAGAGTAGACCTACCACACGTGTGTATGTGTGTGTGTCTGTGTGTGATCTAGAAACCTCAACAATGAGCGGACTAGACTCCAGCTGGACTGTTTCGTCACAGACAGGAAGACACGTGACCTGCAGGCTAAACTCATTCCGTTGTATGTTTACTGTATGTTGTGAACGTTCACTCGAATATCGTGACGGATGTTGTGCATACGAACGCATTTAGTATGAAACTCCCAGCCCTGCGCATTACATAAATTTCTCTGATAAAGTTCAGAGTTTGAATGTAGCTAGTAAATATTGTAGGCATTAATGCCCAAGTGTTCATTCTGCCAGCGCACATAAATCCGTTGGTTGCTTGTGATGGTAAATGAAAAGTTTTCATTTTGCGCTATTCTGCTGGAACAGAATGCTAATTAGTTAGCAGCATCTTATGAAACGTTCATGAGGAACTTGCGTATCAGTATAATGACGATACATAACGGCACTTCGAAATTACACTCTCTGATAAACAGCAACGAACCCACAAGCTTAGTATGTTTATGTGCTAGTTGAACAGCTAGCTCATTATACTCCTAATGGCTAGTTACTGTTCGGAGCGGCAGGAGCATGGCTGTTTGCAACTGGCTCATGGGACAGCACAGGACCGTGTGGCTACCAGTGGCGTTTCTCTAGAGGGAGAATGTGGCCTTAACCCTGCCACCATGAAAAGCGAGTGGAGCTATTCCCCATTCCTTTTATGGCGTGTTGTTTAACTGCACAATGAGACATTTGCGTTTTATTCTATGTCGCACGGTAATAAAATAAAGTTGAAAAAAATACCCGTGGAATGTAAATTCATTCCGTTCAACATTATTTCTGAACCTGAGAAGGAGAAGGGTGTATATGCAATTTGATGTTTGAGATAGTACATCATTATTCTTGATACAGTATTTTGCTTTTTTACCATGGCGCAACAGCCCCCATTGGGCCAAGAAATCCTCATTATCGAGGACTCACGATCACACTCAGACACACCACACTCGGTAGATTTCCTCTGGACAAGTGATCAGCCCGACGCACAGACCTATACCTGGCAACACACAACACTCACAAGACACCAACATCCATGCCTCCGGCGGGATTCGAACCCACAATCCTAGTAAGCGAGCTGCCACAGACCCACGACTTAGACCGCGCGACCACTGGGATCAGCAGTAGGTGGCCTACTGCTGTTTAATTCTCGGTCCAGCTATACTGAGTCAGTATTCCAATTTACAACCATCCACATCTGATAGAGCTTGAAATTCTACGGAAAAGATGTACATATTGTGGTAAATATGATAAAATTAGACATAAAGAAGCCCACATTTTTCTTACCATCAGGTCTACTCTAAGGAGTAACAATTAACAAAGTCCCAACTGTCACTCACGTATACAGACGCTCTATAGCCTTCAACGTATGCTGATGTATTAAATTATATATATTGTCAGTTCCACCTGGTTCGTTACGACAGCAAGAAAAATGGCCCTTCACATTCAAGGAAGTATATACAAGGAACAAAATTCATAGGCTTAATTTGTCCACTTATTAACTAAACACGAAAATTTATAGACGAGGTACTCAATTTAATTACCAGCTATATCATGGTTGTTTCAATGTTTAATTAGTTTCACTTGTTCTCGGTATCGAGAATGTGTCGCAAGCTTGGAGCCTGGCGGCATATTGCACTCTCTCTGGCTCAAGTTTGCGAAGGCCTACGGAATCTCTGGCAAGACCGAAAAATTAAGGGAAATGATGTGAGGGTAAGAACTCGATTAACATGGTCCAGGAGAGGATCGAAAGGTGGGTACTTACACTCTGGTTTCTTATAAAATGGGGACTTCCTTGAGCAGCTGAGTGACAATCAGTTTCTTGAGAATGATCATGTTTCACAGCATTAATTCTCGGTTAAATTTCCCTCGTACCGTATGAAACCAAATACACGTTTTTTTATCTCGCAATACATATATTGTTTAGTAGGGGGCGGGGTATTTACCAGTTAATATACCTATTTCGTTTGTTTCGAGAAGTGATTAGACTTCCTTGTTCGGGGAATTATTAGATTCAAAACCTTAATGCTCCATTGTTGTTTGTTCGTTTTTACTGCAAACTTCCACGAAGTGTTACGCTTTCCCCTATATCACAGTTCCACACATTCCCCTCCACGTGTCCATCAGGCATGTTTACACGGATGCTGGTAGCGATGACCACGTTTGACCCTTCACAGATGACAAACTTTTTGCGGTTTATTTACTAGGTTGTCATATCTCAAGACTACATACTGTCGGTGATGGGATGATTTGTGGATGATTAATTGCAGGAACATGCCTACCAGCGTTGTCCCCTTTCTCATGATGTGCGATGAAGTTATAATTACGGTCACTAATTGGAATAAACAGTTTCTCCTTCTTCGTCTCTTATTTAAATCCTTAGTTATGCCCCTTGCGTCAGTACTTACTGAAACACGAGGGAAGGTTTATTTTATCAAGAATAACATCGTGGCGATCTGATAGAAAGTTGAGGGTTGTTTGACCGTGCGTCTTCCTCATGAAATAAAGTGAAATGCCAACTTGATGCAACGAGGTAATTTTATTGATATATTCTTAGCTCGACATGTTTCGGGTACTTACGCCCATCATCAGGAGCATTAGATGTTGAGTTGCAGCATATGGTTTTCTGCACCGAGTTTTTGGAAGGGTGGTGGTCTTGAGAGCCGCTGTGTTGGTCGTGTGTGCGGTGCGGATGGTGCCATGCACGGCACCATCCGCACCGTAAAAAGTTTGTTTTATACGGTTCGGATACTGATATCTTGAATTTGAACCCCACACGAGGCACATATGTTTCCATGCCTGCGTGTGTGTGTATGTGAGTGTGTGTGTGTGTGCGAGTGTGTGAATGTGTGTGTGTGTGAGTGTGTTTGAGAGTGTGTGTGTGTGTGTGTGCGTGCGCGAGTGTGTGTGTGAGTGTGTGTGTGTGTGTGCGAGTGTGTGTGTGTATGTGTGTGTGTGTGCGCGAGTGTGTGCCTTGCGTGCGAGTGTGTGAATGTGTGTGTGCGCGTGCGAGTATGTGTGTGTGTGTGAGTGTGTGTGTGTGAATGTGTGTGTGAGTGTGTGTGTGTGTGTGTGTTGTGTGAGTGTGTGTGTGTGTGTGTGTGTGTGTGCCAATATGTGAGTTACCATACTCGTCGGGGGACCGAGATAGCGCAGTCATTACAGGACTCGCTACGTCCTAGACGGTCCGGGGATCGAATCCCGGTGGGAGCGAGATTTCCCGCAACCATCCAGACCGGCTCTGGGGACCACCCAGCCTCCTGTACAATGGGTACCGGTTATTTACCGGGGGTAAAGCGGCCGGGGCGTGGCGTTGAACACCCACCCACATCTAAAGCCGAGGTTAAAGAAAGAGTAGACCTATACCTCTACTCCACCTCTGGGCCTTCGTGGCCTGTCCTAGGGTGAACTTTACCTTTACCTTTAACTTTACCATAGTCGTTGAAGTGAAGTTTATAAAACCTTCACTCTTGTCGCAAAAAACTTTACAGGCCCACTATTTTACATTTGTGTATGTTACGAAAATATCTCACGCCTCTACGTTAAGTGCTTCCTGCTCAGATATCATTGACACGAGATGAACAACCTCCTGTTGGCCACAGTGACACTATGCAACCAGCGCGGGCCGTCATTTCATTCAACTCCTCTTTGTACGCAGTAACTTTAAACAGTGTACTTCTGCACAGGCCTGTGATTGATTTCCAGGAAAAACTTCAAACAGAGCGCATACTGTGTCTGGAATGTAGCTGACATGTCCGGAACGCTATATGACATAACATTTCTCAGCTGAAACGACCTATAAGCTCTCGCACCAAATATCTCTCTAAATTCCACACAAAGAATGTTTCAAAGAATAAATATTTATTTAAACAGGCCTAGATGTAGGTTTGTTAAAACAATCTGATGTAATATCGCAAACTGATGCGAACACGTGATCCATATTATGACTTAGAAAAGACAGATGAATATCAGATATTAACCATAAAATTCGATACAATTTATGTATTATTCTGTTATTTCCGATCAAAGTATGTTGGAAATTTTCGTACATTTACCGCAGAATTCAGTGGTAACGAATTTTACTATTTGTTTATTAAAAGGGTAAAGTGATCCCGGTACAGGCCCGGTGTGGCCTAGAGGGTGCGTAGAGTTATAGCTCTACTCTCGCATAACCGCGGCAATAGAAGGGGGTGAGTAGTCAGAAGCACGTCCTGGCCGCACTTTGCCCCCGGGAAAGACCCGGTACCCAGTGTACTACAGGAGGCTGGATGGGCCACAGGGCCGGTCTGGACGGGCGGAAAATCTCGTCCCCACCGGGAGTCGAAGCCCGACCGTCCAGCCCGTAGTCAATCGCTATACCGACTGAGCTACCGGGGCCACCCTATTTGTTTATTGTGAAGGATAAAGGTAACACATGTTTAAAGTAAATACCGACGTGTAAAGGTAAAGGTACAGGTACAGCAATCCCTTTCCAGGCCTGGACACCGAGGGTTCAAGGAGGTCGGAGCTCCAGATTTGGAGAAAATCGGCACATGAAGGTGGTAAAGTTGTCAGCCCAACGCACCGGCCGCCTTTACACTCCTGGAAATATTCCTGGCGCTCATTTATGTTAGAGGCTGAGTCGAGCCCAGGGCCCCAGAGTCCGGCAGAAATCGAATCGGAATCGAACCCGCGACCTTCCGGTCTGTAGCGCAGTGCCTCCACCAAGTGCGCCACCACATGCACAGAATACATTCAATGCTCCGCAGCTTGTCCACCGAAGCAAAAAATCTTTCTTTATACCTGTAGTTAAAGTTACTTGACGACATATCTGTCGGAGTAGTAAAGTTTAATGTAGTAGAAATGAGAGCATGTCTTAAGTAAAAGTAAATTGATATGAAGGATAAGTAGATTGGTGGCGAATGTGGCACGCGAAAGAAAGGTGTTACATATATTTTAGAAGATACAAAATTTGGGATGATAATGAGGACAGCTGCTATTAAATAAATGGGGTATGGAAATGTGGGCTGCATTAAACTGGCTCGGGAACGGGTAAATTTTCACGGCTGTTGTGAATAGGAGGAAACTTCAGGTTCTGAAGAAAGGGTAACTTTGTGAAAAAGGAGACGTTGCCGGTGCTTACGGTTTCAACTCACCTCCGAAATATCTATGGGACATAGATTAAATTACCATTTCGGGGAAATTTTCTTTATATAATGAGGGGTATTTTGACAGAGGCAACTGGAGGAAAAAGATAATATAATTGTCAAATGGGCGCAGAAAGATGTGGAAACATTGTACAGCCTGCTAAATAATAATATTGAGGGTTTTGTGATAAAGGACCTAGGAGGGGGTGAGGTAACGGGGGAATGGAGGAGACTGCATAACGAGGAGCTAAATGATTAGTACCCCTCACCCAATATTGTGAGGGTCATAAAATCGAGAAGAATGAGATGGGCTGGGCATGTGGCACGTATGGGTGAGGAAAGAGGGGTGTATAGGGTCTTGGTGGGGAAACCGGAGGGAAAGAGACCACTGGGGAGACCTAGGCTTAGATGGGTGGATAATATTAGGAAGGATCTCCAGGAGGTGGGACGTGGGTATATGGACTGGATTGGGCTGGCCCAGGATAGAGACAGGTGGCGGACGCTTTTGAGTGCGGTAATGAACCTTCGGGTTCCGTAAAATGCGGGGAATTTCTTGACTAGCTGCAAACCAGTTAGCTTCTCAAGAAGGATTCTGCACCATGGAGTAAGTTTGTGGTAAAGGAAGCAGGTCTTGTGTCAACAGCATTTTCTGTTTATGAACGCGTGTGCAAATGATGTTTTAATTGAGTTTTAAAATACTCGTGCAATTAAACAGGTGCGAATGGGAGGACGATGTCTAGTTTCAGATATTATTCTTTCTAAAGTCCATATTCGCAATTATCGCGGAACATATCATCTCAAATACTATAATTACTTGCACAAACCCCTTCAAATCCAGCAACAAGCTAACGATTCCCTAGATATATATACTAGCACAGACTGATAACGAACACCCTCCATGGGACTTACTATATGAAGTGATGGACACAATCCAACCCGACCTTGGAAACTGCCCTGGTGTTTCGTCAATTCGATAGTCGATGTACTACTGGAGCCACACAGTACAGTGTAGGTATCACTGGAGTATGAGCAGAATTTGACAAATAGGATGTGTAAACATTTAGTTCACATTGGTCTCATCAGGTGTTGTCCGAGGGTAATGCCGCGGAGAGAGTCCAGTGATCATTACCCTCAATATAAGCGACCAGAAGGAAATTTGATTCAACGTAATGTGCAAAACGCTTTATGGGATATAAATATTGTGCCAAACTGTTCACATTAAATCTCTGCACAAGCGAAGCACCATCCGTTGTGCTGTATGTGCTTGTACTTCTTGTCACTGTCGTAATTTGTGTATTATTATTTTTATAATTTCGATAAAATTAGAATTAGACAAATTTTGACATTTTGCTGACCATGCATCTCAGTATATTTATCTCAGTATTTAACCAACTTGATGCAAAAAATTTGATTCACAAGTTTTATTTCATGCCTCTACATGTTTCGAGCACATGTGCTCATCATCAGGAGGTCAAAATTGCATTATACAGCCTCTGGTGTCATCAAACCTATAGGTGTGATGAATTGCATTATACAGCCTCTGGTGTCATCAAACCTATAGGTGTGATGATACCAGAGGCTGTGTAATGCAATTTTGACCTCCTGATGATGAGCACATGTGCTCGAAACATGTAGAGGCATGAAATAAATCTTACTGTGAAATTTTGTGCATCAAGTTGGTTAAATACTGAGATAAAAAAAGAATTAGACAACCGAATTTAATAACTGTCCAACAAGATGCGACTTATTCAGTTTATTACATTTCTGTAGGCAGCTCAACATGTTTCGGGTGTTGACAATCATCATCAGGAGTTCGTGCAACTGTAAATACAGTTTCTGGTATTGATTAACCGGATCTACTACCATCCGGTTAATCAATACCAGAAGCTGTAATTACAGCTGTACGAGCTGCTGATGATGGGTGTCAACACCCGAAACATGTAGAGCTGCCTACAGAAATGTAATAAACTGAATAAGTCGCATCTTGTTGGACAATTATTAAATTCGATTCACAATGCACGGACCCATATATATAAAATAAATAATTAGACACTTTATTTAAAAGTACAAAGTGCTTGAAGAATCGCACTATTTTTTTTTTAATTTCCTCTTTGCATTTTGCTGACGTTTGCCTTCTCACAACACCGGTACATGACGAGTATCGTAACGAAACATTAGCGTTAGTTTTCAACAACTTTTTAAGGCTTAAAAATTTATTTTACGTTAAGTAAAACTCAGTTTCTTGAAGTTTTGGGTTGCAGGCGTGGAGATTATTATCACTAGTAAATTGGTAGGGGTTGCAGTAAGTGGCTGAGGCACGTCTTACGCTATTGAAGTTAGCAATCCACAACGGTAAACGTCCTCGTGAGGGCATGAGAAAAAGTTTTATTTAGTCACACTATTAGAGAACTAGCCGGTCACAGTGACCGCGCGGTCTAAGGCGTAGGTCTGCGGCCGCTCGTCTGCTGAGATTGTGGGTTCGAATCCCACCGGGGCCATGGACGTCTGTCTGTAGTGAGTGTTGTGTGTTGTCAGGTAGTGCGACGAGCTGATCACTCGTCAAGAGGAGTCCTACTGACTGCGGTGCGTCGTTGTATGTGATCTAGAACCTCGTGCATGAGGACGCCCTGGACCACTGGGGGCTGTCGCGCCAAAAACAAATTAGAGAACTGTTCCTATGAAGTTTCACGTGACGTAAGAGAGAAAATCGTTCCTCTAATTTGGTGGGTTATTAGCTTAGTCTCAAAGCCAAAATATTCAGACAGACGTACATTAGTGCACTTTATATGTTCCATAATTCATTCATTAATCGCATGTATAAAATAACAAAACCAAGGAATGCGTACAAGTGTATTAAAATTAGAACTGGGCTCTTCTGGGTTATTACGCAGCGAGTAGTGGTAATTTGTTACCGACGTTTCGGGACAACCTATCATTCATCTGCTTTGCGGCGGAAGCCTGAAATCACACAGTATATTAAAATTAGTTTATATACAACATGATAAAGTGTATATAAACTAATTACAAATTACTTGTCAGCATTTGTGGGCATTTGCATTTCGTACAGTTCATTCGTGTTGGATGGAAGTACGACAGAACAGAATACGCAAACTGCCTATGATAAACACCCGTGAATTATTCACAGTTCTCAAAATCCAAATATTATGAACAAACAAATACTGCAGTCTAATAACGAAGACACGTTTGTAATTGACAGACTGCGTGACTGAGTTACGTAATTATGTACTGACGGAGTTATAATTAAACACTTAATGGAGCCGTTTGAGATTAGTTAAATGAATTTACTTTAATATAGATAGCCTACAAGTAATACCCAATTCAAATCCTTCTGACACAGTGGTAGCTGCGTACCAAGCATTCTACCATTAAAATGCACTACACTAAAGTCACAGGGTGTGTTACTTACTGTTTGATCCTTCAAACGTGGAGACGTTATTTTCCAACATAGCATAAACCGCTTTAGCTTTCTAATGGATACGAAGTACGTCTTTCATGCGGCTAAAATCCTCATGTATTGCTCGGATTAGTTCGAAGCTGCATAAAGTTCAATAATTACTTAGGCGTTATCACGAAGGAAGCGAGCAAAACAACAGCATAAAATCTCCCTGTTCAAGATTCAGACCGGGTTTCTTCTGCCTACAAGTAAGACGTATTAAGTAGGCTCTACATATTTACGAAGAATAATGTGTCACGTTAATGCGTGTCTAATTTAGTCACCTGGTAATTTTTCATCTTATATATATAAAATTTTATTTTTAAGTATGGATTATTTATATAAAGCCTGTGATCCAACAATCCTAAACTTATCTGTAAATAAAAAAGGCACGTTTAGGATTGTTGGATTACAGGCCCAAATCATTTATATACATCATTTTAGGGTTTGTAATTTGTATGTATATTTTTTTGTCAATAGTAAAGTTTTGTTGATTATTGTGTGTTTTTTATTTGATTGGGTGTAAAGTTGGGCTTGTTGATACGTGCAGGTTTATATTAGATAATATGATTCTTTATGAGAAAGAATCTCTATACTGATTGTAATTGCTGATCCAGGGATATTTATAAAGATAATCCGGTGTTATTTATGTACAATTAGCAGTATAGCGGGTATAGCTACCTAATAAGAGAAGAAAAAGATATTAAATACTCAATAATTATATTAATATAATCGCCAACATATAACGTATAATCTATTCAAGATAAGCAATTTCATTATTTTATACTAAAATAAATGAAATTATATGTAAGATGAAAAATTACCAATAAACAGATTTAATGGTAATTTTTCATCTTATATGTAAAAAAAATTATTTTTAAGTATGGATTATATATATAAAGCCTGTAATCCAACAATTCTAAATTTATCTATAAATGAAAAAAAAGATACGTTTAGGATTGTTGGATTACAGGCCCAAAACATTTATATACCTCATCCCTGGAATAGGATAGATATGTAGCACGACAGTCTTTATTAATGACTTCATTCTGTTATTTACACGGTTGAATTCTTTTTATCACAAGAGAGAGCATGGATTTGTTTCGCTTCTAATTCACAGATCTATATCACCGCTAAATTTCGAACACAAACTTTTTTTCCTGCAAGCTATCTTACCTTTCGTCAAGTATTTATGTTTCTTTCGTGCTAGACGGAACTTTTCCTTTGAAAACAATTGCTGTATCAGTAATAATTCGTCTTTAGTATCTGCTTTAATGTACGTATTTCCTAGGAACATAACAAAAGTGTAATATTACTTGGCAAAAAAAATGTTAGGCCATTTTGGTCGTAAAACAAAAGATGTGAAAATGTTCGCTACGGTACATACTTGGAGTATACTTCCCTACAAAGTTCTGTGGAAGCAGTCCTGAGTTTGGAGGTGGACAATGTGTAAATGCACGTGGTTACCTCTCCCACAGACGAGCCACGTTGTCTTAAAGCCACATCCCTTGAGCGTCATTCAACAGTACGCGGTAAAGTTTTGCAATTCGCAGCATATTTTTAGTGCCAAAAAGCTTTCTGTCCCTCGGGAGTATTCTACATTGATCTAAACATTGTGTACAATACGTCAAACAAATAACTGCCAACTTCTTTCTCAATTGCTTATTTGAAGCAACTGTACAGCTATTCATTGATCCAGTACCAACAAAATGGAGATCTGATGACGTAGTAGTTCTATTCCAAATTTCAACCTATGTAACATTTAATCGCGTAACACGATCAGGTCAATTAGGGTCCAGTTTCAGGTTACCAAATATAAACATCAAAATGCAAACTGTCTCCAAATTTTTCTAAAACTTCTCCTGTCTTCGTCTAGATCACTTTCTCTAAGAAAAGGAACGTCTAAATATACCTGTCAGTTTGTGCATAATTCTTAGTTTACCAATTTTATCTTTAAAAGCAGCAGAGAAATTTCTACTTAAGTTAAAGTAGTTGAGTTTATCCTAAAGATCAGATAGTTCCTCAGTTTGTCAAGAAATGGCTTGCGTTTTTTTTTGGTGCCGGACAGATAATAACCCTATTCAGTAAGGCCTACCTTTAGATCCTAAGACACTTCATTGTCTGCTTAGTCCACATGTTATAAATAAGATACCAAAATTTCCTATAATAAAAGCCAACGAGATGCACTATTTTTCAAGTTCATTTTGATAAAGAACTCTACATGTTTCGGACAGATCTACTGCCCATCATCAGGAGTCTCAACATTGTATACACAGCAATAGGTATTTGTCATGCTAGTTATGTTGACTGTCTTGCTAGCGAGGTCAGGACATCGCTAGCAGACAGTCAACAGAATTAGCATGACAAATATCTATTGCATGTTTACAGTGTTAAGGTTCCTGATGATGGACAGTACATTTGTCCGAAACATGTAGAGTTCTTTATCAAAATAAACTTGAAAAATAGTGCATCTCGTTGACTTTTACTATAAGAATATATCACGATGCACGGTCCCACGTATGTCAAATAAAAAAATTTGTTATCTAATGTTTTTAAAGTAGCCCATTCCACGCATTTTTTATATCAGCGTACACCATTTATTGGCCAACTAATCGAACATTCTTAAATGAGTAGAAACATGTTGTGTGTTTGTACTAATTTAATAATGTGCATTTAATTGGTAAATAAATGGTGTGCGCTCTATTTTCGCAATTTATCGTAAAGGCTCATATTCACTCAAGCATAATTAACACCCAGCTTTGTGACCTGGCTCCAGCAATTCATAACGGCTGAAACACGAACAGAGAAATGTCACTTTAAATGAGTATCTTCACAACTGTTTACCTTCACATTACGAGTCCTTCTTGTAGGATACTTGCTCGGCAAAATTAGTTTCCTCGTCCCTACGTGATGAATTTCCAACTGTATTTACACTAAAAGACCTTACAACAGGGCTGTAAAATTCCTTCATTATTTTTACGCAGTTGTTTATTTTAAGATTACTTACAATGTGAAAATTTTAACTTAGTCATATATATATATATATATATATATAATCATAGAAACCAAATCCAAATTTTTATTAAACTTTACATATTTAATTCTCATATTACCACTTGCATCTTACATATGAAACAATATATATTACGGTCATATTAGTTACAGACCTTATTAAACTTTTACACAGATTCTGACGAAATTCGGTGTTGAGGTTTTGATAAACTTGATATTCGCAGGACACGCGCATCGTGATATATTCTTATAATAAAAGCCAATGAAATGCACTATTTCTCAAGTTTATTTTGGTAAAGAACTCTACATGTTTCGGACAGATCTACTGTCCATACTTCACGAAAAGAGATATATTTTTTTAAATTTCTATAATTTAATTACTTTAGAGTCCATATTCCTTATAACTGCTAGATATCTTCTTGGTCCAATACAGAAATAACAATACAAGCAATGTACGTATAACGTAACATTGAGGCGCGTTCCTGAAACCATTGATGCTGTGGACGAGCAATGAGTATTAAGGCCGATTCACACACAGCACGTCGTGCTCATGCCGCGCCCTTGCCCATGCCATGCCGTTCCCCTGCCATGCTCCGATGATACCGTCTCCTTCGTGAAAGTCCGCGTGGTAGCCGGAAATATCCGAACTGCTAGTCCAACAGTTTAACAGAAGGTATTTTTTTTTGTAGTGTGCTGCTACCACTCTTTTTCTCGTCCATAATAAACGTTGTTTGGTTTCACACTGGCCACCTGCATCTGAGATTGTTATGCTTCTCATAACAACCTTAGTGGAACTCCGAGTGAAGCTGCAAGAAGCCGAACGCGGGCAGGTAGCACACAGACCGTCTCTCGACGGACATGCTGTGCCGTGGCCTTGAGAAGAACGGCATGGTCGGAGATGGCATGGGTATGGCATGGCAAGTGTGAATCAGACACTGCCGCACTGTGTAAATCAAATGGGAAAGACACATTCTAAACCCTTAGCGGCACGGCATGACAGGCGAACGGCATGGGCACTGCATGGTATGTGTGAATCGGCCTTTACACAAAGCGAATTTGTCTATGTGTAACCTTAGGCACCTAACATGCAATGCACATGCGCCATACTGTTATCTGTGGCCTGCCCCGCTCTACAATATTTTCCCAAATTACCTCATAAACGGCACGATATTCGAAAGACCTTACTGAACACGAAACGTGTGTTTTGATTTTCTCTACAACTTTTGTCTGAAACATTTCCCATTCTAGGAAGAAATGAGCGAGATATGATCAAAAATGTATATTGGTCTCCATGTTAAGTGCCCTTTATTCTTGTCCGATTTTAATGAATCTTGAATATTCTCAACAGATTTTAGAAAAGTCCTGCAATATCAAATTGCATGAAAATCCGTCCAGTGGGAGCCGAGTTGTTCCATGTTGACGGACAGACGGATAGACATGACGAAGCTAATAGTTGCTTTTCGGAACTTTGCGAACGCACCTAAAAACTGTCACAGGCACATGTCAAACAGATACTGCTGACTGCTAGCTAGCTAACAGTCAGCAGTATCTGTTTGACATGTGCCTGCTGCTGCATGTACAGTCTTGAACTCCTGATGATGGACGGAAAGACCGTCCGAAGCATGTACAGTGTTGTTCCAAAATAAATAAATTTGAGACAATAGAGCATCTAGTTGTTTTTACTATAGAAATGTTCACACTATTTTTATTGTCATTCGACTTACCTTACAATCAACAGCATGGTACAACACTAATTCACCCTATTTCGGCATACACTAACAACGCATTAGAGATGAGGAGTATTGGGACATTTATGTACGGATTCTGGCCACACGTGAGTACGTATTAACATCTGTAAGCGATCAGCGGAGTTAAGGCAACAGTTTTCAACGTAAACATAAAATCGTATCTACTTTCTGCTTCAAATATCTCCCTTGATGATGGTCCAGCATGGCCAAAACATGTTCGAGAAATATTAACCTTAAGGGTTTTGCTCCATAACATATTGTGTAATGTGCTGGTCTTTATTCACAAATCACATAATAAACTTAGAAAAATGCACACATTATTCTATGTTTTACGAAATTCCACGTTTCATTATCGCGCCTGTTCTTGCGTTGTAGAAAAAGGGCTAAAACTGGTATGACTGCAAATGCAGTGATCAAGCTACAGTGGGAAGCCTATAAACTAGGAATCTAGTTGGGGAGTGGGGATTGTCGTCGTCTAAAAATCCTTCACCTTTTGCAAATAACCAGACAGTTCACACGACTTCAGGAATTGATTGACACATGACCCGATCGCAATCGTGCAATCATTGTACCGAAGTCTAAATTACCAGCTGCATTGACCTAACGGCAGTAATCTGAGCAACTGAAGTTAACAAAACGGATATGACCATTCGCTCTCGAAATAAAATGTGGCTGAGTTAGGCGGTAAGTAAAGGAGAGTGCCAATGAAAAGAACTTCCCGAAGCTGTTTTCTGCTGCCGTATTTAAAGGCACGCAATTATAAGTTACCAGAGCTTAACTAATGCTATTACTTCCATCTGAACAACCTTGTGTGGGTTATAAATGAGCATAATTCTACAAATAACAGTGAACGCATATTAATTAAATTCATTAATGTTCGCCACCACTGTTGAAAAAAATGGTTGAAATAAAGCAAAGATCAAAGTGAAAATATTTAGACAAAGACAGCAAAAGTCCTGGAGGGGAGGACGTGAATATTAGAAATGTATTGTTTGTGCAAAACAATAGGGCTGTTGATATCTGTTGTATGAAAATTAGGAACCTTAATTAAGTTATGTAGCCCTACTAGTAAAACTGGAAGGAAACTGGATTCACTGCTTAGAGGAAACAACATAAGGAAAAGAGGAAGGCAAAAACTCACATTCAGAACTACAGCTTATTAGACGGTAAGAAACAAACAAAGACTAAAATGTGGCTTAGAATCGATGCACAAGCGTGAAATGCTTCACAGATACTTGAATTTAGACACACAAATATGAGATAAATATTTGCCAATTCCAAAACACACCGCACTCACAGAAATATTTAAATATTGAAATGTGCGATAAAATTGCCGCTTATCACAACTACACATAATACAATTAAACACTTTGTTATCCAACTAATGCACAGTATATAATATGTAGATAAAATTAAAACGATAAAATATTTTAAAGTGCTCCAACATGTTTCGGATCACAGAGGATCCATAATCATGGAACCGTGTACAGTGCTTGGCTAAAAATTACAAGAATGGTTCCATCGTGTCCGTTGACATGGACAAAGTAGGTGTTATGGCAGCATATTCTGACCCGTTGTGCGTGTGTGTAGTTCACTGTATATGAAGGCACTAATATTACAGTTTGACATTCAGAGGACTGTGAATCGTGATGTATTCTTATAATAAAAGCCAACGAGATGCACTATTTCTCAAATCTATTTTGATAAAGAATTATACATGTTTCGGATAGATCTTCTGTCCATCATCGTGAGTCTCAACACTATATACACAGCAATAGGTACTTGTCTGGCTGAAGCATGCTGTGTATGCAGTGTTGAGAATCACGATGATGGACAGTAGATCTGTCCGAAATATGTATAATACTTTATCAAAATAGATTTGAGAAATAGTGCTTCTCGTTGGCTTTTATTATAATAAAATATTACAGTCTTCTAGGATAAGGCCCCACGTACTCTGATAGTTACGTATGCACGCTTCGAATGAACTGCTGATTTCACCTTCAGCATACAGAAACTAACACGCTGCACGAGAAAATAATTTAGCGTATGATAAAGGCGTATGAAGGATTCAGGTTAAGGGTGAAGAGATGGAGACGTATGTAACCTGTATGACTTCTCAGAGTGCGTCTTTTTTACGCCCTATCTCACTTTCCCAGCGATTCTTATTCTTCTACACTGAAAATGGGGGTAGCACTTCGCTCCGATACATCGGTGCATATTAACCGCACTAAAATACGCCATAATGATCAGCGTCTCCATAAATATCTTCACCGATCAGTTTGGGTGTCACGACAGGGCCGTAGCCTCTTCCAAAGTTCTCCGCAGAGTGCGATCTAGTGCTTCCTCTTTCGATTTCCAGTATCCTTTCGTTTCCAGAAGGTAATTCAGTAGCTGCCGACGTCTTCTTCTTCGTCTTTCCGGCTCTTCTATCGTCCCTTCAACAAAGTGTTTAAAAGGCATATCCTATGCAAGCTGTGACCAATCCAGTTAGCCGTCCTCCCTCTTATTTTATATACGATATTCCTTTCATCTTTGACGCTTTGTTAACACGTCTTTACTTTTCATATGATAGGCCTAAATGATCTTTTTCCATCTCCAAATCCACATTTCGGTACTTTTAAAGTATATATAATCTACTTTTCAAAATGCCCACGATTCAGCACCATAAAAGATATGTACCAAACCCCATAAAACGGTAACGTTCATTGTTTAATTCTCCTATACGGTAAAGAGCTTTGAAACCCAAAGCTATGAATTACGGACCATCTACATGTTCACAATGTTCTGTTTCACACAATGAAGGACACAATAAATGATATGCGCAAAAATCCTTTGTGTGGCATTTCTTCACTTAGAAAACTTAAATAGCGCTGAAACCTGATCAGAAAATGTTTCGAATTTTGACTTACAATGTCTTAGTTTAAAAAAGTGCAAAATGCTAATATTATATATTGTCGATGGTAGGTGAATGATTTACGAATATGAAGCATTAGTGGAACGAAGCTGACGTGATAAGACTGGAGTATTCGGTGAAATACCTGGTCCAGTTTCATTTAAATTGTAAGATATAAAGAAATATTTCGTACAAAATAACAATAATCCTTTCGTATTTAGGGCTACATCGGTTCGAAAACGTGGCAGAAGTTGGGGAAAATAAATGTCTCTCAAGGTCTGGGTCCTCGATGTCAGTTTCCTCTGATAACCAAAGTGTTCAGCATGAAGAACCTAACCTAAAAAGTCAGCATTATTTAAACATACGAGGTTCGTTCAAGACACACCGAGTCTTTTGAGTTTATAAAATGAAAGAACAAATTTCAAGGAGTGGAAACTGCATTTATTTTTCGACATACTCTCCTGCTACATTTATACACATATCCCAGCTTTTAACAAATGCCTGGAAAACGTCGGCATAGAAAGATTCGTCAGTAGGGCTGAACCATCCTAGGAATCCGTCCTTGAAACTAACCCGACATACACCACGACATATAATAACAGAGTAAACCTTACTTACGTAATTACTTATATATCTAGTTTCTTATTACAGACGATCTTAGAAGAGCAAAATGTGAATTTGAGACCAACACTACAGTCTAGACGCTGGTTCTCTAATCGTTCTGTTCACTTCAGTTTATCCGACAGACAAAGTGAGGTAATTCCCATTAAATGTATGCATTCTCCATGTCCCGGCAATTCCATACATGTTAACGTACACAGACTATTAAACTCAGGATTATACAGTATTGTTCTTTGTCTTGTCATGTGTATTACTCAATTTTTAGGTACAAAACTCTAACTGCAAAATCCGCCACCGATTTCCGTTTCCTTCCAATGCCCTTTCTTCAGGTTTTCAATCTCTACAAGGAGAAACAGACAAAAGAGAGGATGTCTGTCCCATACTATTTCGATTCCTTCCTCAATACGACGTTAGGAACACAGCTTCGTTCAACAAAAGACACCGGGCCTTTTACAGCACGTATAAAACTTCGCTTATGTGTTTGAAATGAACAGTACTTGGCTGGAACAATTCACAAGATTGTTCAAAAAGTCCTTCTGCTACAGGGGAAGTGGCATCGGAGAATGGCGTTTCTGATTCCAATAATGGCACGTATTTGAAGTGACGTAACCTAGAGAACCAATCTGCCGAGTAGGTAGGTAGACAAAGACATACACAGAAGGGAGGAAACATAAGGTAAAGGGCAATTTTAGTTGCCTTTCTTATGACTTGAGACAGAGAAAGCAACAAAGAACGCAATTTAGATAAAACGAAGTGCTGGCAAGTACTGGGTGTGAATGGGTTTGTTCTGATACTACTTGAAAGATAACAGAGTTTCTTAGTATGTGACTATTACTGCAGAGAGCGAGGAAGTTTCTGAATGAGATATTAGCTCATCTGAGATGTTACGCGACGTAGATTGATAGACATGTACGTTTGGTTACAACATATCGGTCCCACCTTAAAGGGCCAAGCGATCAAAGTGGGGAATTTCTTGGTCTACTTGACCCTTGACGATGGCACCGAGAGGTTGTCCCGAAACGTCAGTCATTAACTACCAGTTTACGCTGCGTAACATCTCAGAAGGGCGAAGATCTCATTTACACTCGGTCGGAAGCTTGAAACTGCGCAAGTTTTGTAGATCGGATTACAATTATGTACATTAGGAGCTAGTGTATGTAGAATATAGATACATTTGAACGCTTCCGTAGAAAAGCAGGAAGCACGCCTACTCAGATAATGTGGGAATAATACTTATGGCGTTGCATGTGAAAGAACAAGAATGTTTGAACTAGACAGGAATTATGGAGTTTATGTTGAAACGCGCTCTATAGGAGCAACAATAGCCACTTATGAAAAATGTAAAAAATTACATGGTTGTATAAAACAAACGCAATTGAGATAAATGCAATATCAAAATTTGCTGATCTTCTTTTAGAATAATAGTTAGATTTAGGCCTTATATAGATCCAAATTTTATAAGTTAACAAAAGAAAAATAAGGAGAATTTATCGTACGAGGGATTGATAATTTATTGAGAGGGTAGCGGAGTGATAAATGACGAATCTTTAATCTTTATCGTTGCAACGTGCATTTTGAAATCTACGCAGTTCACGTCCCTGCGTCTGTCTGCCTGCAATTGCTGATGTTTCTTTCTATCATTATTCTAAGGCAAATGCGAGTAAAGATGACACACGATCGCTTCTGGAGTAGCCTGAAACCTAAGGGACTTTATGAAGTTAACATAATTTCTAAGAAGTGTTACGGGATACACAAGACTGGACAAAATAATAAGCGAAGACATAAGAAAAGAACTAGAGATCTCTGGAATACAAGACGTGAGACTCAAATACAAACAAAACTGGATCAACCACCTCGAAAGAATGGACAACACCAGACTCCCGAAACACTCCCTCCCCTACAAATCCCGAGGAAGAAGGGATCGCGGACTCCCCAGGAAACGATGGCAACGCGTCGATGCCGGAACAGGTCGAACGACCTAATCCATGGAAGAAGTTGATGATGATGATGAAGAAGATAATTTTAGACACACAATTCCAACGGACAGCACACATGATAACAACCGGAAGTAGACGGTAAGAACATCTGCAAAATTTTGAACATCGTATTAGGCATGCAGCACCAATAATTTAGTACCAAAATTTCTCTAATTAGGCATGCAGCACCAATAATTTAGTACCAAAATTTCTGTAATTAGGCATGCAGCACCAATAATTTAGTACCAAAATT
>Ga0123354_10000519_pt1 | contig 39100 bp, 23 predicted proteins | sample TergutLab28metaG_2_FD_97872 | JGI IMG/M metagenome (GOLD analysis project Ga0123354, IMG submission 97872) | Labiotermes labralis P4 segment gut microbial communities from Petit-Saut dam, French Guiana - Lab288 P4 | ecosystem: Host-associated > Arthropoda: Insects > Digestive system > Gut ... | reverse complement strand
CGGCCCCGGCATGCAAGAAATGCTCTACCCGACCAGTTACCTCAAAGGCACAGGCCTGGGACCGCAGTGCGCCCTCATCACCGATGGCCGTTTCTCCGGCGGCTCGTCAGGCTTGTGCATCGGTCACATCTCCCCAGAAGCGGCCGACGGTGGTGCCATCGGACTGATCCGGGACGGCGATCTGATCGCGATCTCCATCCCCGACAGGACCATCACCGTCCAGGTCAGCCAGGAAGAACTGGCCCGCAGACGCGCCGAACAAGACCAACTCGGCTGGAACCCCAAACAGCGCACACGCCAGGTGTCAAACGCCCTCAAAGTGTACGCATCCCTCGCCCAGTCCGCTGACAAGGGCGCCGCCCGCCGCAAACTGTGAACACGCAAACTGCGCGCCCCCCAATGGGGACGCGCAGTAGCTATGAAGTTTTTCAAAACGCTGTCGCACCTGGGTTGGAGATCCACCTGGCGTTGACGCGTTCAGGTCTACTGCACCAACTGGGCAATGATCACCATGTTGTTGACAGCGATCCCACCCTTGGGGTTGACCTGGCAGGTCACCAGGACCAAACGACCAGTCTGACTCTCATCCCACAGATCAGCGTGCGAGGAGATCTCCGTCTTGGGGATGATCTGCGACTCGACGAACTGATAGGTGAGTTGGTTGACCTTGATGATGTCACCGGGCTTGAGCAGCGTCTGCTGGTTGGCCTGCAGGTAGTTCCCCGGTGCTTTGCCTCCGTAGACCGCGTGGGCCACCATGTACACCGTGCCCTGATCAGCCTTGTCCAAACCCACACCCAGGTTGCGGATCAAGAAGACCGACGTATAACCCGGAGGGTTCATCACGCCATTGACAGCGTTAACCGAACCGACAGGCACATCAAGGTTGACCGATGGTACGACAAATCCCTGCCCGCCATCATCGGCCACCATGTTTGCTTGTTGCATGAACGCCGACGATGTCGCCGACGGATCATCAGGGACGATCACGTTGCCTTCCAGGTCGACCAGTTCCCCTGCCTGGGACTTGGAACCCGGCCACAGTTGCGTGACAATGATCGTCGTGCCCCCACCGATGAGCAGAACCGCCAGCACGATCATCAAAATGCTGGCAAAACGCCTTTTCTTCTTCTTTTCAGGTTGTTGCTGCCCCCCGCTTGGGACCACAGAATCTTCTTGGTTTGACATTGTCTTCCTCGTCTTCCGCCCAATTGGCCGTTTTTCAGTTTACCACCTACGCCTGAGAGGAAGTCCAGACCTCAGGAGATCCTTACCTAGAATCCGATCCATGGCTGCTACGCGAGCAAGGTCACACGGTATTTATCCATCAGAGGTTCCATCCTCAGTCAACCAGCAGATCGTCAATCCTGTCGAGGCACCGGATTCCCGCCAACGGTGGAACATCCTCGCGCCGGGTCTCCCCCGTGAACACCAGTGCCGCATCCATGCCGACATCGAGGGCCATTTTGATGTCGGTGGCCAATCGGTCCCCCGTCATCAAACAGTGATGGATCGGCACGTCCAACCCCGCCATTCCGGCGCGAAGGATCAACGCCGATGGCTTACCCATCGAGGCCTGGCACATGACCTGCGTACAGGCCTCGATCGCCGCCGTGATGGCCGCACAGTCCGGTTCTCCCCGCCCTCCAGGAAAAGGGCAGTAGGTGTCTGAGTTGGTCTGAATCAGAATGGCCCTCTTGTGGAACCAGAGCGCATCGAAAGCGATTTGCAACTTTTGGTACGTGAACCCCCGGTCGTACGAAGCAATGACAATATCGATCTGACTAGGGTCTTCGCTCAGCCGGAACCCCGCATCCCGCAGTGCGGCGCACAGCGGTTCCTCGGCGATCGGGAACACGGTCGCGCCCGGATGGTTGGACTTCAACCACCACACGGTGGTCCCGATGGTCGTGGTGATCTCCTCGGCAGGCGTCGGAATCCCCATCCGCGTCAACTTCTCGGCGTACTGCGCAGGGCTCTTGGTCGGGTTATTCGACAAGAAACGCACAACCTTGCCAATCTGTCGCAACCCGCTGATGCATTGCCGCGCACCAGGCAGCAACTGGTCACCCAGGTAGATCGTACCGTCCAGATCGAACAGATAGGCGTCATAAACTTTCCGGGATTTCCTGGGCATCACACATCCCTGCCGTGAGGAGTTCCCCAGAACACGCCGCGCCTTCTCTCACGCTGTCTTCACACAGCCCACCAGGTTCACACGTCAGTGAACCCTTACTGGCAGGAATCCCCGCACGAGCAAGAGGATGTGGCATTGGGGTTGTCAATCGTGAACCCCTGCTGGGAAATCGTGTCAGTGAAGTCGATGGTCGCACCCTCCAAGAAGGCAGCGCTGATCCCATCAACCACGACCCGGATGTCTCCGAACGATGTCACAATGTCACCATCATGTTCTTGGTCATCGAAAAACAACTCATATCGCATCCCGGAGCATCCCCCCGGCAGTACGGCCACCCGCAGGACGAGATCCTGCTCCTCAGCAGCCAGCAATTGAGTAACTTTGTCGATCGCCGCGTCCGTCAGGAGCACCGATGGAGCCTTCACAGTGTCAGTCATGGGCCCTATTGTAGGACGGATTCCGCCGTTTGCGTCATGAGTGGCACGAGTTGGGTGTGGACACAATCTGTGCACTGTTGACGCACGCACCCCACCACCAGGACGCCTTGTACCCCAGTAGGTGAAGACGCCAAGACCGACGACACCCGAAGCTGTGTACTAGTGACCCACCCAAGTTGCCACAACAGTACGCATGTCCTCGGCACTGGCAACCGCATACCCGGCTTCAACTCCCACTGTCCGCAGTTCCCGGGTAGAGATCCAACACTGCCTCGCCACGGCGATCACGGGCACACACAGGGTTTGTGCCCAGCGGGCCACCCTGATCAGAACTGGACCGCCAGAATCGGCGAAGTGCACTTCCTCAGTGATATACACCACCAGATCCGCCCCGAGCCCCTGTGCACCACGGGCCTGTGCCTCTACCCCCCCACGGTCCTGAAGAGCAAGCCCTGAGCCACTGTCATCGACGCTGCCATCAAGAGATTCACTGTCGTACTGCGCACCAGGCGCGTACCCCTTCCGCTTCCCAGGAGCGTGCCGAAATACGCTGTTCCGAGCGAGGACGTGCCGGGTGGGATGAGCTGGTGACCCCACATCTTGTACATGGACTGGACGTCCATCGCAAGATGTGGGGTCACCAGATCGCCCGATCCGGTGCGCCGCAGCCGGGACATGGTATTTCAGCAGGTTCCTAGGCGAGAACTCGTCCGCCCCCATGCGTACGACCTCAGCACCGGCGGCGCTGAACTGCGCCACTGCCATGGATTCCACCGCCATTCCTTCAGGCGTGGACACCTGTGCCACCAGCAGTATCACCACACTGCCTAACTTACCCGAAGCCAAACATGGAATGCGCCAGGTATGCTACACATGCCATCGAAGACGTAGACTGAGGTCATCCACATCAGGGTCGACCGCAGGGGATCGAACTCAACGGATACAACTTTTTCAGCGGTACGGAAAGTAGGACGACGTGGGACTGTTCAAGCCCTATGACCAGTCAGCGGGTAATAAGGCGCCCGCGCAACCGGACCCTGTCCAATCCACGACGCCCACAGATGTCCCCAGATCACCGACGAAGAAGACCATCCCCACTCCCACCCGCAAGCAGGCCGAACAGGCTCGCCGGGACCGACTCCAGCCAGTCTTGACCCGCAAACAGTCGAAGGTTCGCGAGCGCGATGCCCGCTACAAGGCACAGAACGAGGCGATGGCGAAAAACCATGCCCGTCCACACAATGTCCTCATCCGCGATTGGATCGATGGGCGCTGGAACATCACTGAGTTCATCCTGCCCGTCATGTTGGTCGTCTTCGCTGTGACGATCGGCGGGGCGTACTTCCTGCCTGCCCTGACCCTCGTCGCCCCCTACATCATGTGGGGAGTCATCGGTGTGCTCGTCCTCGACATCGCCCTGATGTGGCTGGGCCTGCGCAAGAACCTGAGGACCTTCTTCCCCAACGAGCCCTTGAAGGGCAAGCTCAGCTACGCCCTGTCCCGGTCCATGATGATGCGCCGCTCCCGGATCCCACCCCCTCGTGTCAAGCGAGGCACAAGATTCACCTGGCCCCATCCCGAGGACCCCCGGTGACATGGACCTGGCAACCCTCCTCCCCTCCCTCTGATCCAGACCTGTCCGAGGACTTGTCCGCTGGTTGGAGCAACCGGGCTGAAGCCGAACAGTGGCTCCACGACACCTTTGCCGACTTATTGGATGGCGGCGTCTCCTGCGTGACACTCATGGACAACGAAACCCCGGTCTACTCCATGGATCTCAACCCGTAAAACTGACAGTATTTATCCGCAGTTTCCCACCACCCACTAATCAACAACCTCTGTTCAGCATCCATGTGAGCATCCCCCAACACCCGTCCCGGCCCCGACCCACGTCCGCTCTGCCTCCACATCTGCACATGACTGAATCGACAAACCTCACCGGCAAGTCCTGCCTCACCTGCCGCAACAGCCAACCCCTGGATCCCGGTCACAACGTCACTGTCAGGCACAACGCCACCGTCAGCACCGTACTGATCCCGATTTCGCCAACCCCGATGAACGCCGGTTTTGCCCGCGGCCACAAGCGCGGCACGAGAATCGCCCGTACGGCCACAATCACGCTGACGGCGCCAATCCAGCCATTCAGGAGGAACGCAGCCACGACTAGGACGAGGTGGTAAACCACTGATGTGGCATACCACCCGGCCTTCCCGCGTTCGCGAATCATCGTCTTGACATAGAAAATGGTCCCCCAGAAGTACACCGCCAACACCGCCGCCGCCAACCAAGCATGAGGGATTCCAACTATCCGCAGAAAAGACGACGGATCCATGCCGTGTAACCCCTGACAGGTCGCCCCCACGACAGTCATCAGACAAGACGAGCCAATCAGCAACGCGTCATTGATGACAGTCCTCTCCCGGCCCGTGCTGATCAGGACCAGACTCGCGCCCAAGAGCACGGCCAACGGAACTGCCCACCACAGCAAGGCGAGACGCCACACCAGCAGCCCGATCACCGACACGAGACTGATCCCCGCATATGTCAGCGCCGGGACGACAAACTGGCGCCGATGGCGGGGCCGCAGCCATCCCCGGATGGCCATGAACGCCAAGTACGCCGACACCCATGCGACAATCAAGACTGCATGTTGCCAACGAAATCCTGCCAGAAAACCGCCGGCGATCCCCGGAGCGAGCATCATCGCCCAGACACCATGCTGGCGGGGAATCCAGTTTCTAGAAGGCCCCACCACTTCTCTCCTCCCATACCGTGTGAACGCTGTCCAGCAGCACAGTGACCACACTGAAGCCAGTCGTCACTGTCGTGAACCCACCATCACCGGGTGACGTGTCCCCTCAATGCTGCGGTGCACCACGATGACACGATTGTGGTGGCAGTTCCGGTCATGCTGCCTGAGCGACCCTCAGCCGAACATCCAGAGCAACCTTGCTCATCCGTGCTGTTGTCTTGCCCAACTCCCCCTCGCATCTGTGACCAGCATCCTGGACCCTCAGATGGACCATCCGGTACGCAGAGTGCGCTTCCTCCAACGACCCGTTGATCATCCCGGCGTGCAACTGGCAGACCACCTGGGGAAACCTTCGAGTCGAATCCATAAAAGGACAATTGTGCATCACGATCTTGACAGGACTGCCTTCCACGACCTCTGGGGCAAACCACAAAGCGTCGAGCTTGTTGGCAAGTCTTTCCAAGATCCTGGACTCATCCACAGGAGCGTCCGATTCGTCGCGACAGGTGATGTATCGGCCCCACTCAGTCCCGATCTGGTACATCCACTCGCCCGCCGATGTGCTCGACTGGGCAACCCCGGCCGCCATGATCTCCGCGAGGAGTCGGTACCCCTGCGCTCGTTCGTGAGTCTGATTCGGCAAAGTCCCCAAGTACGCGACTCGCGGCCTGCCCGGAGTCGTACGACCCTGGGATTCACGGGTCGCTAATCCGGAATCGACCAGTGATTCCAGGTGGTAACGAGCGGCATTGGACGGGATCCCGACCTTCTTTGCCACCTGTTCGACAGTCAAGGCTTCCTTGGAATCTCTGAGGATTCTGATGATGTGTGTCCGCCGGCCTCCATGGTCTCCTTTGCCTGTGGTGCCGTCAAAAACAGGGTGGTCAATTCGTACCGCCATACATGCCCCCTTTTTATTTTGTAATAAACCTGTTTGAAATTATATCCCCTGTTAAATATAAAGGGCAATTACGTTGCACCCAGCCATAATCGTTTCATATCAACCCTTTCGCATCGCCCTATTATCCTTAATAAAGCTTTCTCGAATACTCATTTAACCTTGTCAAAGCAGGATTCCATTTCTATTATCGCCTTTTTCCATCACTAATACCTATCAAGTTGACCCTTCTAGGGGGCCATGATAATTTCTTTGTACCTGCTACACATTGAAAGGTGTGAGTCATGGCTACCGCAACGAAGCCCGCGCCTAGACTGCGCCGTGTTTTAAGCATCGTGGCGGCAGTATTTATCGGCAGCGTCGTCGGATCAGGTATTTTCAGCGTTGGTTATTCTGAACTACCGTCTTATCTCAGTTCTGATCCCAAGACCTGTACGAACTGTCACGTGATGCAGGAGTATTACGATGCATGGGACAAAGGCCCCCATCATGCTGTCGCCACGTGTGACGATTGTCACCTACCACACGACAACATCATCGACCGTTACAAAGTACAACTGTCAGATGGCATACTCCATACCTATCGATTCACGACCCAGACTTATCCCACTACTATCGTCATTCGCCCGTCCAGCTTGGACGTCGTCAATGGAGCGTGCCTTTCCTGTCACGGCGATATGACCGAAATGATTCGCTACACCGTAAGTGTCACTGGTGATCCCGTTACATGTACACATTGCCATTCCGATATCGGACACAGTACCTAGGAGTTCGACATGTCTGACCAGACCGAAGCCAAAACCAAAGTTAAACAGCGAAAAGGAGTCCCCATTTGGGCCCTTGTCGTCATTGTCATCGCGGCTGCAGGGGTTACTTTCCTGATCACCGCACTTATCACAAACGTCGCCCAACACAAGGGGGAGTCGGCAGCCCAGATTACCAAAGTCGTTAACCTTGACTACACAACGTACGATCCCAAGATCTGGGGTCAGAACTTCCCCAATGAGTACGACGGTTATCTCAAGACAACGAATTTCACACCGACGGCCCATAACCCGGCCCTCGTGTCCCGCGATCCGGCCACTGACTCTCATGTGGGGGCCGTCATTCCCATGTCTGATCCCCGCACGGAAACCACCGCGTCAAAGCTGACCGAGGATCCGCGCCTTGTCACCATGTGGAGCGGCTACGCTTTCGCCATCGACTACCGTCATCTTCGCGGGCACGCACACATGCTGGAGGACCAGCGCTACACCTTGCGTGTCCTGGACAAGCCCCAGCCGGGCGCCTGCCTCAACTGCCACTGCTCACTGCCAGAGGTTCTGGACAACATCGACTCCTCCATCGACGGAGATGTCTACAGTGACGCCGCGATGGCAGCCTGGGCTCAGATGAACAAGATGACCTACGGCGACACCGAAACCAAGCAACTGGCTTCTGGACCCGTCGCCTGTATCGACTGCCACGATCCGAACACGATGCAATTGCGTGTCGTCCGCCCCGCCTTCATCAATGGCATCGCAGCCCTCAAGAAGAGCGAAGGCATCGACAACTACAACGTCAACAAGGACGCCAGTACGCAAGAGATGCGCTCCTTCGTCTGCGCGCAGTGCCATGTTGAGTACTACATGGGCGACGGCGACAACAAGACGCTCACCTTCCCGTGGGCCGAAGGCATCGACATCGACAACGTCTACCAGTATTATCAAGACATCAATTTCTCCGACTTCACACATGCTCTCACAGGCGCCCCGATTCTCAAGGCTCAGCACCCTGAGTTCGAGTCGTGGTCTGCTGGCGTGCATGCGGCCAACGGTGTCGCTTGTGCCGATTGCCACATGGCTTATCAGCGAGTCGGAGCCCAGAAGATCTCCAACCACGACGTGACCACGCCGATGGTGGATGTCAACGGGACCTGTGGCAAGTGCCACGCTGCTTCTGAAGAAGTCATCACGAACCGTGTGACGACGATCCAGAATCGCTATCTCGAATCTCGTGATCGCGCCATGGACGCCCTGACCCAGTTCATCGATGCTATCAAGGCCGCAAAAGATGGTGGTGCCTCGGACGATCTGATCCAGCAGGTTCTGCCGTACCAGACCAAAGCCAACTTCTACATGGATATGGGCTACTCAGAGAACTCCTACGGCTTCCATGCACCGGATTACTTCCAGAGAATCTTCAACGAGTCCATGGACGCGTCGCGTCAAGGCCAATTGATTCTCCTCGGAGTCCCAGCCGACCAGGTTGCCCCGTCAGATGTTGCCCAGAACAACCTTCAAAAGATCCAGGAATCAGGTCTTAAGTGAGTGAATACGATGACGATCTACTCCTCGAAGTAGACGACGACATCGTAACCTCTCGTGCCCCATCTCGCAGAAAAGCGGGATGGGGCAACTCATCATCGGCGGGCCAACAGTCGCCGGCGGAGGATAGTCAACGCGAGGTTACGAACGACCAGACACTGGGCGGTAACGAACGACCAGACATGGTGCCGCCCGTACCAAAGCCAGTTGCCTCACAGGCGACGACATCACCACCCCTGGAAGACCAAGACTTGTTGGGTGACGGGGCCGATGACGACATTGTGACGCGTCGGTCTTCTCCTCAGGGTTTGAAGAAAACCGTCCGCCGTGGGCCCGGCCTCGCCGTCGCCCTCCTGGTCGGGATCATCCTGGGTGTGTGGATGGTCAGCACCCAGCCCAGTACGGCCCCTGACACATCCACCATGCCAACAGCCACTGCCACCCCCACCGAGGACCCCATGATCCGCAAAGCTGAGTTGCAAGTTCTGCTGGGCGACGACCCCAACAATGTCGACGCTCATCTGGAACTTGGCGTCCTGCTTTTCAATGATGACGATCTCGCAGACGCGAAGACACAGTGGGACGCAGCGATCCAGCTCGACCCCAACAATGTCGAGGGTTGGTACAATCTTGGTTTTTACTACCTTTACTCCGATCCAGCTGACTATGCTATGACTCAGGAGATGTGGGACCAGGTCATCAAACTGGAACCCGAGGGCGACATGGCGAATATGATTCAGGGGCACCTCAGCGATGCACTCAATCCGTCGAGTTCATCAGCGACCCCGACTAACTCCAGCAGCCCGAGTTCTGAGGAAACGGGTCAGTGATGGTTGTCCTGTCGAGTTCACTAGTCAGTATCCTCATCGTGTTGTGGGCTGGCATCGTGTCCTTCGCATCCCCATGTTTCCTACCCGTGGTTCCAGTCTTCGTGGGCTACCTCGCTGGTGGGCGTGAAGCCACGCCCACCAAGAGGTGGTCAGCCGTGGGCCAAGCAGTTATTTTCATGGTCGCCTTCGCCGCCGTCTTCATCGCCTTGTGGACGCTCGTCGGACTCATTGGCTACGCGGTCGGCGACTATCGCGATTGGCTGAGAATCGCCGGTGGCGTGGTCCTCGTGGTGATCGGCCTGCATTATGCCGGTCTGATCACCATTCCCCTGCTCGACCGTGTGCTCCAGCCTCACTACTCTCCCGACAAAGCTCGCACACCGAACTTTCGCCGCTCGCTACTCCTCGGACTCGCTTTCGGCGCCGGTTGGACCCCGTGCATCGGCCCCATCCTGGGAGCAGTCCTGGGGCTGGCGACAACCGCCCACTCACTGGGCACCGGATTCCTGCTCCTGAGCGTCTATTCGCTCGGACTAGGCATTCCCTTCATCCTCGTGTGCGCGGGAGCCTCAACTCTACTGAACAGACTCAAATGGTTTATCACCCATCAACGAATCGTCAACATGGTTGTTGGACTGTTCTTGGTGGTCGTGGGAATCCTCATGATCACAGACCTGATGTACCGTTTGGCCTCTTTGGTACCGATTTCCAATTAGGAAGGATACGATGACCAGTTCCGACACTGACATCCGCCCGGACCAAGCCTCCGTCCCGGAAGCCACTTCTCTTCCAACCCAATCATCCTTGGCTGAATCCGAGGACCTGCCCGTTATCTCCATCGGCCAGTTCTTCCAGCGGCTCTACCAGGTGACCTATTCCAAGACCATCGGTTTGATCATCATTCTCGTGACGGCCGTGTTCGTCTTCATCGGAATGATGCTCACACAGGCGCCTTCTGGCACGTGGTCCGATCCGGCAGGCCGGGATCAATTCATGTCCATGATGCACGCCAAGTACGGCGCATGGGCCACACTCCTGGGCGGGATGGGATTCTTCCATGTGTTCACATCCATCCCCTTCTTCATCGTCATGGCAGCACTGGCCATCTCCATCGCCGGGTGCACCAGCCACCGCATTCCACAGATGTGGCAGCAGTGGCGCCACCCGCGAGTCCTTGTCTCCGAGCGCTTTTTCACAGCGGCTCGTTATCAGGCCAGCGTTCCCACGTCTGGAAAAGACGACCAGGCCCTCCACGTGGTCCAGGACAAGCTCAAGGCAGCCCATTACCGCGTCATTCGGGGCAATGACACCTCCCTGTACGCCGACAAGTACTCGTGGGGCGGATTCGGCACAGTGGCTGCCCACCTCAGCTTCATTATTATCATGGCTGCCTTCGTCGTCAGTGGCCTGACCGGGTATCAGGGCATTGTCAATGTCTTCGTTGGCGGCAGTCCGGTGTCAGTTGGCGACAAGAGCGGTTTGACCCTCGAAGCGCCAGACTTCAACGCGACCTACGACGACACCACCGGACGTCCTCTCGACTACGTCTCACACCTCATCCTCAGGGACGGAGACACCGTGGTGGCCGAGCAAGACGTGCGTGTCAACAGCCCCATGACGTACAAAGGCTTCGCCTTCCACCAAAACAACTACGGCATGGGTGTGGATGTCTCGGTCAAAGACAGCTCCGGCAACACCCTCTTTTCAGGGGCTGTGCCCCAACCGTACACATCCACAGACAAGAAGTTCGCTATTGGCGAGTTCACCTTGCCGGACCTGGGACTAGTCGTTCAGGTCTTGTCGCCCGTCTCCGGGACCACCAATGCGGACATCGGCCCTGGCCAACTCGGCTTCGCCATCTTCCGTGACGGGGAGTCCGATGCCATGGCGACATCTGTCGTCGACCAGGGTACGTCGGCGACCGTCCGCGACCTCACCCTCAGCTTCGTGCGCGAGGGGCAATTCACTGGCATCATGGTCCGCCAGGACCCCGGAGCCACCTGGATGTGGATCGGATCGATCCTCCTCGTGGTCGGCATGACAGTAACATTCACCTTCAGGCACCGCCGCCTGTGGGTGAGAGCACAGGATGGCAAACTCCTCCTGGCATCCGCGGACAAAGAAGACTCTGGATTCCGCGAACACTTCAACCAACTCGTATCCCAGGCACAGACCTGGTTCTCTGTAAGGAGTAAATAATGCTTAACCTTGCCAAAGTCCTCTTGGACGCATCGCTCGTTTTCATCCTCCTGGCTTTGATCACTAATGTCGTCTTGTTGTCCGCCGCACGAAGGGTGAACCGGCTTGCCGCCGCCAAGGTGCCCGCCAAAGTCGCCGTCGGTGCTGGCGTGGGAGGCAGGTCACTCGACGATGCGGTCACCTCAGTCGATGCCGGCATGACCGATGCCGACAACGAAGCTGCCACTCCCCCGTCGACCAAGGCCAAACAGAAAGCCACTCCGCTCAACATGGCGGCCTTCGGTACAGGCTTCACGATCGTGGCCTGGGCGCTCATGACGGCCTACATCATCGTACGAATGACGATCACCGGACATGGACCCTTCTCCAACATGCACGAATTCGCCGTGTCTTTCGTTTGGGGCATCATGGCGGCCTACCTCGTGGCTTTCTGGAGATTCAAGGTACGCATGCTGTCCCTGGTCGTCCTGCCCGTCGCCGCGTGCCTGGACTTCTACGCCATCAGCCTCGGCGTGGGTGTGGAGACGCTCCTACCGGCCCTGCAGAACAACGTCTTGCTCACCTTGCACGTGGGCTTCGCCATGCTGTCCTACGGTGCTGCCTGCGTCTCCTTCGCCGCCGCCATCCTCTACCTGATCTACCCATATCTGAAGCTCAAGATCTCGCGTGACAAACTCGACGAAATCGGTTACAAGGGCGCTGTCGTGGCTTTCCCGTTGATGACGATCATGATCCTGCTGGGCGCCTTGTGGGCGAAGACAGCATGGGGCGCCTACTGGAGTTGGGATCCCAAGGAGAGCGCGGCACTGGTCACCTGGATCCTCTACGCCGCCTTCATGCACGCCCGTGTGGCACGCGGTTGGCGCGGGACCCGGTCCGCCTGGCTGTTGATCATCGGATTCGCAGCGGTCATGGTCGCCTACTTTGGCAATTATTTCCTCGGTGGTCTACACTCAGCCTACAAATGATGTCTCGTTCTAGCATCCGCAATGTCCTTGTCATCGCCGTCACGACGGTGGTGATACTGGCTGTTGTCGTCTTGGTCCAGCAGCCGTGGAAGAGTTCGGAATCGGACCCGTCATCCATCACAACGGTTGATGTGGGGTCCAATTCCGACCACCCCGCGCCCGCCGTCGGGGTGGAGGCGACCGACTTCACAGCCACCACTGTCACCGGCGACACCGTCACCTTGTCTGAACTTCGCGGCAAACCCGTGTGGCTGGTTTTCGGTGCCACGTGGTGTACCAATTGCCGCTCCGAAGCTCCCGATGTTCAGGCAGTCGCCGATGCGTACGCCGGGAAGATCACAGTCGTGACAATCTATGTGGGTGAAGCCTCATCGACCGTCAAAGGCTATGTCGATCGCCTGAAACTGTCCGGGCCGCAGATAGCGGACACCTCCAACGCAATATCTTCGGCCTACGACATCCTCGGCATCCCCGCCCACTTCTTCATCGATTCCAACGGTGTGATCCAACAGATCGCCGTCGGTTCCCTGACGAAACAATCGGCCTCAGACATCGTGGCCCGACTGGTCGGGTAAGAGGTCGCCCAGAAAACAATAATTCGTGTTCTGAAAAAGGATACAGTCGGGGTGATAGCGTCTCCACTATCGCCCCGACTTTCTTGTGTCTGCTGCTAATCGTTCACACGTGGTGGGACGAAGGGGGGGCTGACGACTTCAAACTCTTCGTTGCGACCGCGCATTTCTACGAGCACGTGGTCACCGACGGCGACACCGGGGGGGTTGTCGGGAGGGACGATTGGGGCGGTGTCAGCAGAGGATTCACCGGCAGAAGGCGGATCGGCGGTGGGAGTGGTTGGAAGAACGGGAGTGGTGGGGGTGCCGGGGTCAGTTCTCAGCTTCGCGGGGTTGGGTGCTGGAGTCATCAGGGCTAGTCCGATGCCAACTTTCTCAGTCGGGGAGAATGTGCCCGAAGTCACCTCTCCGAGAAGACGGCCGGAGTTGTCGAAGACCTGCATCCCGGGGCGGGGAATACCGCGGCCACAGGCCCGGATGCCTAACAAAGTCCGCGTAGCCCCGGCCTTGCGCTGGGCTCGTACTGCTTCGTCGCCGTCGAAATGTTCCTTCTTCCAGCCGACGGCCCAGCTGACTCGGGCTTCGACTGGGGAAATAGTGGGACTGAGGTCATGGCCATGCAGAGGATAACCCATCTCAGTACGCAGGGTGTCGCGAGCTCCCAAACCGCAGGGGACCACGCCGTACTGGGCGCCGTTGCGGAACAACGACTCCCAGACTGTCACCGCTGACTGCGCGGGCACAACGATCTCGTAGCCGTGTTCGCCGGTGTAGCCAGTCCTGCACACGCTCAAGGACACGACCTGTCCCTGGCTGGCCAGTTCAGTCCTCACAAAGCTCATGTAGCCGATGTCCGAGGGCAGGCCGGTGGCATCCAACACGCTGGCGCTGTTCGGCCCCTGGACGGCGATGATGGCTTCTTGGGTGTGGCGGTCGGTCCATGTCAGATGCGCGGGGGCGTTGTCCCGCAGGCGGCGAATCACCTCGTCGGAGTTGGCCGCGTTGGGGATCACCATGACCGCCGATTCCGACAGAAGATAGATGATCATGTCGTCGACCACCCCGCCGGTTTGGTTGAGCAGCAGGGTGTACTGGGCCTGGCCGGGTGAGATGCGGTTCAGATCATTGGTCAGCCGGGTGTTGATGTACGCCGCGGCATCCTCGCCCTCGACCAGGAATGTGCCCAGGTGAGAGACATCGAAGATTCCCACAGACTCCCGTACGGCTTTGTGCTCGGCCAAAACGCCCGAATACTCGACCGGCATGTTCCATCCACCGAACGGGGCAAACTTCGCTCCCGCCTCACGGTGAACGCTCACCAAAGCAGATTCAATCAGGTCAGACATGGTGGTCCTCTCGCTCAGGTCCCCCAGCCTAGTCGTGTCGATCTGGGACTGGAAGTGGCCGTCGGCGACAGAGCCCTTCCAGTGCTGAGGGTTTCCTCCAGTTGTCAGATGGGCCGGGCATGAACAGCGTCGCAGAGGATTGTGCGACTGGGTCCAGATAAGCCAGCGTGCCTCCACAGGGTCGCGTAGCAGCCATGAATCGGAGGATTCGGGTTTACGCGTGGGCTGCTCGTACTGGTTGTCTGTCGCGGCGTTCTAGGGCTCGGTCGGGGTAGTTGGTGACCAGGCCGTCCACTCCCATGGCGAGCATGCGGTCGATGTCCTCTTCCTCGTCAACCGTCCAGACGTTGATTTCCAGCAAGGAGTTGTGCGCCTCGTCGATGAACTCGGGAACCGTGTCCACGTACCGGAAATGAGGATGAAGGGCTGTTGCCCACAGTTGGTGGGCGTAGTTCCACGGCTCGTACAAGATGTCTTGGAAGAGCACGCCGGTGTAGACCAGGGAACCGATCTGACGGATGTGCGCCAGAGTGATGTGATTGAAGCTGGACAGGTTGATGCGGTATTCCCAGTTGCGTTTGTCGATCATTTCGAGCACCTTCTCGGCGATGCCGGGGTACGGCACGCGTGAGTCTTTGATCTCAATGTTGATCAGCATCTGTGAGTCGGCGAGAAGGTCGAAAACCTCATCCAGGGTGGGTATTTTTTCGTCGGGGTACGTGTGGCTGCCCGCCGACGCGTTCAGCCGCTTGATCTGGTCCAAGGTGAGGTCGCGTACCAGACCTGTGCCTGACGTGGTACGGTCAACGGTCTCATCGTGGATGACGACGATCTCATCGTCCTTGGTCATCTGAATGTCGAGTTCAATCCCGTCGGCACCCTGTTCACGGGCAAGGTTGAATGCAGCAAGGGTATTCTCCGGGGCGTAGCCGCTCGCCCCTCTATGTGCGAAGATCTTCGTCATGCCACCGCACCTTTCTTCATCGAGCACGCCTGTGTGCCACGGGTACAAGACTATACCGGTCGACCTTGTTGTGGTGTTTGTCTCTGGCGTCTCCACTCACAGTGAAGAGGAGCATCTGCACCGATCCGGTCGACACCTCGTTGGGCACACACTTGGCACATGGTCCGACACCACTGTAACCCGAATCAGCCGGTCACCGGTAGAGTCTTTTTCTCATCAGTGTTGTTCGACACTACGATGAACCGCAGGACCGTACTGGTTGTGAATGCTCCTCACCATGGCTTCCGAGGACTCCTCCAGCGTGCCGGCACAGGGTCGCACAGCAGCCATGAATCGGTGCATTCGGGCACAGCGACAGCGTGAGGGCAGACTGGACGTCTGTTAAGCGTTGGCGATGGGGCCAGGGCGCCCATCTGGGGCCGTGTAACAGCAATGGATCGGTGGATTCCGGCTTAGGTGCTTGCGGGGGGATGGGGAGTGAACATGACTGTCACCGTGGTGTGCCTTCTTCGGGACCGTTGACGACCAGGCGGGGTGGAAAACCGCGGAACCCTGCTGTCAGTTGCCAGCGGGACCTCAACCACAGCAGGGCGAAGGCGGCGACCAGGAGTGCGGAGACTCCACCGATGCCGATGGCCCAACGAGTGCCCCAGGCTTCAGAAATCCAGCCCACGATGGGCGAGCCGATGGGTGTGGCGCCCTGGAAGACCAGCATGTACAAGGCGACCACCCGGCCACGCATGGACGGCTCTGTGGTGATCTGGATCGTCGAGTTGGCCGCGGTCATCAGGGTCAGGGTGCACAGGCCCACGAAGATCCCCGATAGGCCGAAAGTGAGGTACGTCGGCATCACTGCGGACAGCAGCGAAGTCAGACCGAACCCGATAGCCGACCCGACGATGAGTCTGAGCCGCGGACGGGCACGCCGCGCGGCCATGAGGGCGCCGATCAGCGCCCCGACGCCGAACATGGAACTCAGCAGGCCGAATTGCCCCGCCTGGCGGTCGAAGACCTGAGTGGCCATCATGGCGATGGTCAGTTGTGAGTTGAATCCCAGACATGAGATGACACCGATGATCACCAGTACCAGCCATATTTCTGGGCGCTTTCGGATGTAGACGACCGCCTGGCGTATCTGCCCGCTCTGCTTCTTGACTCGTTCCACGATGCGCAGTTCCGCCTGCCTCATGCAGGCCAGGCCGATGATGGTGGCGGCGAAGGTCACCCCGTTGAGGAGGAACGCCCATCCGGTGCCGAAGGCCTGGATGAGGAATCCCGCGAGTGCTGGGCCGAGCAGACGCGAGGAGTTGAACATAGCAGAGTTCAGTCCGATCGCATTGGGCAGTGACGTGAGGGGGACCATTTCAGCGACGAAGGTCTGCCGTACTGGGGCATCAATGGCTGTCGCGCAGCCCAGTAGCAAGGCGAAACCGTAGACGTGCCATAACTGTGCATGGCCCAACAGCACCAAGGCGCCCAGCCCAAGAGCCAGGACCCCTTGGGCAGCCTGCGTGACCATCAACAACTGGCGGCGCGGCAACCGGTCGGCCAAGACCCCGGCCCACGCCGACAAGAACAGTACGGGGGCGAACTGCAGGGCGGTGACGATCCCGGCTGCCAGGCCCGAGTTGGGAGTCAGTTGCCTCAAGACCAGCCAGTCCTGGCCGATTCTTTGAATCCAGGCCCCGATATTGGACACCAGAGCCGTGCAGAACCACATCCGGTAATTGAAGAACTTCAGTGACGCGAAGGTTTTGCTAATCACCCCCGGTATGCGCGCCACGTCATGCTTCTCTCAGTTCACCCCAATGATTGGCCTTATTGTACGCCCGTATGTTGGCCCGGTTACCCCTGGATCTCCGCCCGATGACACAAATTCACCGAAGTCTTATCAACGCTACTCGTCTACAGTCTCCCGCAGACACGGATGCCCACACACAACCTCAACAACATGGAACAACAGTACGGCGTGCGGGCGCTGCGGCTTCGGCGACGAGGAACTTGGGAGCAGCATAGGAGTGGTGTTCAAAGGCGGTGAGGAGGGCTTCACGGGTTGCTGGCAGGGCTTGTTCATAGACTAGGGCGATGGCGGAACCGCCGAATCCTCCTCCGGTCATGCGGGCGCCCAAGGCACCGGCTTCCAGGGCCGTGACCACGGCGAGATCCAACTGTGGGCATGAGACCTCAAAGTCGTCGCGCAGCGAGGCATGAGAGTCCACGAACAATCGGCCCAGTTCCACGAAATCGTTGGCTTCCATTGCTGCGACTGCCAGGCGTACTCGGTCGTTTTCTGTGAGAACGTGACGCACTCGCTGGGCCAAACGGGGGCTTTTCACTCGGGCCATAGCGGCGGGGAGGTCGTTCGTGGACAGCTCAGCAAGATGTGCCACCCCCAATCGGTCGCAGGCTTCTTCACAGTCGGCTCGGCGTTGTCCGTACTCTCCTGTGGCATGGGAATGTTCGACCCGAGTATCGATGACCAACAGTGCCAGTCCCTTGTCGCGGATACGGAAGGGGACATGTCGGATCGATCCGTCAGCACAATCGAGGTTCAGGGCGTAGCCTTCGCGACTACGCAAGACCGCAGCTTGGTCCATACCTCCCGTGGGAGCACAGGCGATGTGGTTCTCAGCCCGCTGGCACAGTGTGGCCAACTCAGCCCGACCGGATTCATCGGCCGAAAGCCCACAGTCGAACAGATCGGGTGCCGCCACTGCAACGGCCGCCTCGATGGCGGCTGAACTGGACAGTCCCGACCCGACTGGCACGTCGGAGGCAAAGGCCACGTCGAGACCAGACACCGGGTACCCAGCCTCTGCCATAGCCCACAGGACTCCAGCAGGGTAGCGTTCCCACCCCGCTGGATGGCCCGCGACGATCGAAGCCAGGCTGATAGGTGGGCAGTACGGCATCCCGGCCGAGACCAGAGTGAGTATCGTGTCCTGACGCCTTCGTACGGCGGCATACGTGCGCTGCGGCAACGCGATGGGCAGCACGAGTCCCCCGTTGTAATCGGTGTGCTCCCCGATGAGGTTCACACGTCCCGGAGCCTCCCACACCCCATCGGGCTCCCCGGGGAAGTGCGCCTGAAACTCAGCAAGGGCCACGTCCAGCGCGGTCATTGAACCTCCTGTCACGATCTGTCGGGTTCATTCTTCCACCCCAGGAGCCCAGTCCTGATCCACCGCTTCATGGCTACTTCCCGTCCCGGGTGCTGGCACACTGACCCGTTAGGTCGTTGCTCACAAACTATCCAGCCTGCCCTCAGGACAATCACCGGCTCATGGGACACCACTGTGCCGGTCAACACGCTGGCAAGCAGTGGATCCCGGCATAGCCAATGAAATGAAACCAGACGTAAAAAGCCGGATGGCCCGGCCCCTCATGGGGTCGGACCATCCGGTCTCAAATGTTGATTAGTGGGACACAGTACTCAGGAGCGAGCACTTGCCTTGAATTGACGCCTGACCTTCGGAGAGATCCACAGACCTGCCAGAACCATGATGGAACCGGAGATCAGCAGACCGATCGGGAAGGACCGAGATGTCGTCTGAACCTCACCACCAGTCTTGACCTGCTTGTTGATGACCACGGTGTAGGTGCCGGAAACCGTACCAGACTGTGTAGCCGTCAGGGTGCCCGTATGGAGACCCTCAGCAGAGTTACCAGGAACGATGAACGTGAAGGTCACCTTGCCATTCTCATCCACCTTCTGAGCAGAGGTGCCAACAGACTGGCCATCGACTGTCAGAGTGACGGTTTCACCAGGATTGAAGTTCGACCCTGTGACTGTCTGTGTATCCAACGGAGCCACAGTCGGCTTGCCGAAGTCAATCGTGATCTTGCCAATGACCAGCTGGACGGTCGGGGACATGTTCCCGGCTGCGTCGCTGACCGACACCTTGACCACTGTGCCCTCGGAGAGAGCCGGTGTGGGTGCACATGAGAACTTGCTGTCCTTATCGACTGTCACGTTCTCACATCCAGGAATCGGGTTACCGTTCACATCAGTGATGTGCATGGTGCCACCGGCCTCAGCCGTTCCGTAGATCAGCGTTCCGTTAGACGGACCGACGACCGGCGCAGCAGGCGGAGTCACATCCAGCGGGTGAGTCGCCTCAGGCGAAACGTTGCCCGCAAGGTCAACCACGACGGCATGGATAATTCCATCAGTCGCATCCGGCGGTGTTGGAATCGACCACGTGAAGTCAGGATTGATCGTGGCTTCCACATCATTGGTCGTACCGTTCTTCGTCGGATAGGTGATGATCACCTTGCCCAACTTGTCCGCCGTACCCGAAATCTCAGTACCGTTGGCAACCTTGATCACAGGAGCCGCAGGAATCTTAGTATCGAGGTACGCGATCGTCGGCTGGGACTCGTTGCCCGCAGCATCCGTCGCAGTGACGCTGATGTTGCCAGACTCCATACCCGCAGGTGTCGGCACGGACCAAGCACCAGTGGAATCAACCGGGATTCCCTTGGTCACGGTTCCATCCGGCCACTTGATGGTCACTGTCGAATTCGGTTCAGCCGTACCCGCAACCTTCGTAGCGTTCGCAACGTTCACCACAGGCGGAGCAGGCGGAACAGTATCGACCGTGACATGGACAGCATTCGACGGATTCGACGTACCACCGGCATTCGTCTGAGTGGCAGTCAACGTGTGTTGGCCATCAGCCAGAGGAGCCGAGCAGCTCCATGTCGCTGGTGTTCCCGTACTCACCGTGGTGGTGCACACCACAGTGCCGTCCGTATCCATCACCTTCACTGTGGCACCGGCCTCACCAGTACCAGCGATCTGCAACGGATTCTGGTTGGTGAGAGTGCCATCCTTTGGTGCCGTGATTGTCGGAGCATCAGGGATCCTCGGCAGAGGATTCGTGAATGTCACCGTCTGCGGGGACTTGTCCAACTCACCCTGTGTGATGGTGGCGTGCACCTTCACTGCTTCAGCCACAGTGTCAGTCACGGTGGCAAATGCATTACCATCAGCGTCTGTCACAGCCTGAGTCGTCACCAAGATACCTGTCGAACCCGGCTGATCCAAAGTGAAGGTCACCGTCACGCCAGGCGCTGGATTGTAGTACTTATCCGTGACGTGGGCCCTCGCTGTAGACAGCGCGCCGACGTTCAATTGCGGCGGATCCACCGACAGGTTCGTGCACTCCTGCAGAGCAGTCGGCTCACCCAGGCAAGGCCCTGGCCATGGCACTGGGTTGATCTTCACGGTCATCGGTGAATTCTTGATGTCCGTGTCCTTGCTGTCGACCGGGATGGTGGCCCTCAAGGTCACCGTCTCAGCCTTGGTGTCAGTCATCGTGACAACAGCCTTTCCGTCAGGGCCAGAGACAGCTGTCAAAGCAGTCACCTGCGCCGCGTTGGGGCTTGCCCCGGCCAGCAGAGGACCAGAGCTAGCTGGCGTCAAGGTCGCCTGACCAGTGGTCGAGAAGCTCACGGTCGCCCCAGGAACTGGGTTGTCGTGAATATCTTTGATGTCGGCAGTCACAGTGATCGTGTCATCCGTAGTCGGGCTCGTCGGATCAATGCTCAACACGGAGTGATTAGCATCCGGCGGTCCCGGGATGAAGTTCAGCGTGATCTGGCCGGGGGTAGCACTCTTCGAGTTATCGGACTGATAGGCAGCAGGTGCTTGACCATCCACAGTCACGGTAGCCACATGGGCACCGGACTTGAACGACGAGTACCAAATAGTGCTCACACCATTGTCATCTGTGCCTTTAATTCCTTGCTGAATCCTCAGATCGGAATCCTGGGTCACTGACTGGACGAGCGCACCGGGAACCGGGTTGTCGTACTTGTCGTAGGCCGTCAGAGTTGCCTGGTCACGGGCATCGCCGTTCGCAACGACATTATCTTGAGTGACCTTCACGTTAGTCAGGCAGCCGACACTATCCGTGCAGACCACGTCTGGCTTCCAAGCACGAGACTCCGCTGGGTTGCCCGCAGCAGACATAACCGCTTTACCAGATGTAGTCGCTGTGATGTTATACGTGCCACTCTTTGTCGAGTAGACCTGGACTGTGCACGTGCCGTCAGCAGCCGACAAACAGGTTGCACCGTTCGGGAACGTAGGCCCATTCGGAGCCGTTGCGAAACTCATTGCCGCGCCTTGAACAGGCTTGTCATTTGTGTCATGCAAGGCTGCTGTCAGCGTGTAACTATTGTCAGCACCGGTTCCTACGACCAGTGGACCATTCGGGGTGACAGTCCATGAGGACTTCGTATTATCAACCACCGGACCGAATATGACGTTGATCGGAGAACCCTGAGGAGTCTTGTGAACTCCCGGTGTGTCTGGGTCGGTTACAGTCACATCGAACTTGAAGGACCCAGGTGTCTTCGACGTATACCAGATCGTCGAGGTGCCGTCCGCACCAGTCGGAGCGATGTCAGGTTGAACAGTCACAACAGAACCGGATTGATCAGCCGGAGTTGATGCGATCGCAACATCAGGCTTGGCATTGCCATCGCAGTCATAGGCGTACACCCGGAAGATGTCGCGCTGGACGCCATCATAGTAAACACCATTGACGAGCTCTTCGACACGAGTCACATTCCCGTTAGTCGGAGCACCCGGATCACCAGGCACGCATAGCGGGCCAGCTTTGAAGGTGGCTTGGACAGTATTGAAGGTGACTCCAGGACTAGTCGCGCCGATTGTGTACGTTCCTGTCACCTTGGACGTCACGTTCACCGAACATGTTCCGTCGGCGCCCGTGTTACACGTCGTCTGGTCGAAGGTCAGATTATCGACGGCAGGGAAAGTCACCACCTTATTCGCCACTGCATGGCCCATATCATCAGTCACTTGAGCTGTCACCTTGTAGTTTTCATTGACAGCTAGAGGTGGCTGATCCGGAGTCGGAGCAATAGTCAGCTTTCCAGTCGTGGCTACTCCAACTGTGAAGATCAAATCAGCAGGAGAACCCTTCGGAGTCTGCCCATTGATCGTCACAGGCACCGTGTACGTGCCATCTGTTGTCGCTGTGTAACCCAGGATCGCAGTTCCGTTTGCATCAGTCTTCGGATTAGCCGGTGTTGCCAACGTCAGACCAGCTGGTGTAGACGTGGCAGCCACATCTGCACCCGGAATCGGGTTGTTGTAAGAGTCGTAAGCATAGGCGTGAATCACGTCCTGCGCCTTACCATCGGCCAGGACACTGTTCGGGTCCACTTCCACACGGCTGAGGCAGCTAGGCGCCACGCACAGAGGTCCAGGAGCGAACTGCAACTGCACAGGGCTACCAGTGATATCCCCAGGACCACCATTGGGGCCTGGAAGAGTCGCATGAGCTTCGTAGGAACCTGCCACTGTCGATGTCAGCGTGACCGAGCACTGTCCAGTGGACAGCGTCAGACACGTAGTATCGCTCAGAGATGCATTCGTCGGGTCATTCACGGAGAAGCTCACTGTCGCATCAGCTTCGACATTCTTATTGGTATCTCTCACGGTTGCAGTCAAGGTATAGGTCTCGCCCACCTGGATTGGACCCGGAGGAGTTACTTCAAGGGTGGAATCCGGCAGAGAATACGGTCCAGGAATGAACCGGATCTGATTGAGAATACCCGACCCGTTACTGGGCTTGATCCCATCAAATGTCCCCTCGGCGGTGTAGGTACCAACCTTGGTCGCAGTCCAGGACACGTCAGCCGTGCCGTCTGGACCGGTTGTGACGGTGCCAGTCTGAGGCTTCAAGACTCCAGACAGATCACCCGTTGACTTATCAACGACAACAACTGTGGCATTCGGAACAACGTTGCCATAGCGATCGAGCGCATGTGCCGTCGCAACATCCGTGTCCGACCCATTCGCCACTGCATCATTCTTAGTCATCTCGAAATAGCTGTCACTGGAAACACCCGCAGGCCCGTATTCAACAGTTGGATGCTGTACGGCTTCCACGGCTCTGACTACTGCGGTCACCTCATACGTGCCGACCTTGGTTGCGGTCAACTCGCATGTATAAGTGCCTGGCTGGGATGGACCAACCTCTGCACACGGGCTCACCGTGGCTACATCTTCAGGATGCTGTTGGCTGATGCCAGTCACAGCGAAGTCTGTCGACGCAATGCCAGGAATCGGGTTGTTGTAGAGATCGCGAACGTCAACTGTCACCGTCACCGGAGAGCCAGCCTTCTGCTGAGTCGGGAACACCGACACTTTGGTGTTATTCCCATCGGGGTTCGGGTTTGGCTGGAAGGCCACGGTCTGCGGCGAATCGCTGACTTCACCTTCTTTGACAGTCGCATGGAGGACAACCGAATCTGCCATGTCATCAGTCAGAGTGGCATAAGCATTTCCAGTGGCATCTGTGGTTCCAGAAGTCACTGTCAATCCGGCCTTAGTACCTGAATCGATTGCAAACGACACATCGTAACCCTCAATCGGGTTTCCATCCTGGTCCACGATATTCGCAGTTGCCTTGACCGTGTCACCGACAGTCGGCGTGTTGTTATCCACAATCAGCTTCGACTTATTCAGGTCTGCACCCTTATGTCCGAATGTAACGTCTACAGAACCGAACTGTCCCTCTTGTCCATTACCCTGGAGGACGGTACCAGTCACGGTCGTGGTCTCCACGGTGTTGTCAGTGAGGGTCGTCGTGGCAACGCCTTGATCATTGGTCACTTCAATATCCGTGCCGGATGAAGTCGGATTGGCGAATACCGCTGAGTTAGTTGCGTGGAATGTCACGGAACCACCCTTGATAAGATTTCCATTCTTATCCATGAGAGTTGCCGTTGCAGTGGCCGACTCACCAGTCATTAGGCTAGTCGGCTTAACCGTTAGCGTCGACTTTTCCAGATCTGGGGGACCAGCAACGAAGTTCAGCGTGATCACGTTCGTACCCGTAGGCTTCCCGTCAATGTTAGAGGCCGTGGGCAACTTGCCATCAACTGTCACGGCAGCCTGGTATTGACCTGCCTTTGTTGAGCTATACCAGATCGTGCTTGTCCCATCATCACCTGTCGGCGAAATGCCTTCTTGAACCTTCAGGTCGTCTCCAGACTGGGATGTCGATGCCACCAACATTGCAGGAACGGGATTGCCCCACTTATCAAATGCATAGACCTTCGCGGTATCTCGGGCATCACCATCTGCAAAGGCGCCGTCATAAGTCACCTCAACGCGTGTGCGCAAGTTACTCGCCAGATTTGGATCCACAGGATCACAGCCTGACAGATGCGCACAGACGACGTCTGGCTTCCATACCACAGATTCAGCAGGCTTGGAGTTCGCACTAGTAATTGGTTGGCCCGCAGAAACCGCATTGATTGCGTAAGTGCCGGACTTAGTTGACCACACCGTGACTGTGCATTTACCACTAGCGTCGGCCGTGCAACTTGAACCATTCGGGAAAGTCGGACCTGTCGGATCAATTCTGAAAGAAATAACGCTCCCTGCGGAAGGCTGATGATTGTCATCTGCCAACGTTGCTGTCAAGGTGTATGTGTTGACAGCGTCCTGACCGACAATCAGCGGACCGGCCGGTGACACGGACCACGAAGAATACAGCGGGTTCACTGGAGGACCGAACCTAGCAGTGACTGGGGATCCCTGCGGAGTCACGGTTGTCGGTGTTCCCTGATCCACAGATGAGATACTCACGTCCGCTTGATAACTACCTACCTTGTTGGAAGTGTACCAAATTGTTGAGTTCCCATTTGCATCAGTCGCACCAATCGGAGACTGAATGGTCAAGTCAGGACTTGTGGTCGTCGACGCCACAGTCGCATTCGGAACAGCGTTGCCGTAGCAGTCAAATCCCCAAACCGAGAAGACGTCAGTATCGACACCATCTGCTCTCGCGCCATTCTGAACCTCGTCGACTCTGGTGATCTTGGTTGGAGGCAGACCGGCTGCAAGCTGCTTTTCTGGACCGCAGACCGGACCATTAGTGAACTGAGCTTCGACGGTGTTCCCGAAAACGGCACCACTTCCGTCAGTTGCACTGATGGTATATTTGCCAACCACTGTTGATGTCACATCTACCGTGCAGGTGCCGTCGGCACCGGTGGTACATGACGTCGGATTGATAGTGAGATCCGCCACTGCCGGGAACCTCGCATTCTGCCCAGAGACAGGATTGCCGTTATCATCGGCCACCTTAGCCGTAACAGTAAAGTGCGATCCCACTTGCTGGGGCTTATCCGGAGTGATCGACAAGCTACCCATACCGTTGCCATGCGTGAAATTCATGGTGTCAGATACGGGCACCTGCTGGCCTTGCAGGGTCACAGTGATCGGATAGGAGCCGGCAGTTGTTGATGTGTAACCAATAGAAGCCGTCCCTTGAGCGTCGGTCTTCGGATCAGTTGCGCCAACTGGGTGAACCTCGCCAGGCACTGTCACATTAAGTAGAGCGCCAGCCACCGGATTACCCAGTTGGTCAAATGCAAACACATTCACCTTGTCCTGAGAAGTGCCGTTGGCGACAGCACCATTCGGATCAATCGTCACATGCGTCTTGCAGTCCGGAGTGTTCACACAGACCGGGCCATTCGTGAAGACCACAGTCTGCGGACTGGCCTTGGTGGGATCACCATTGCCACCGACATCCGTCGGAACACCGTTCTGAGGCACAGTTGCATGGACTGTGTATGTGTCAGCCACATTAGATGTCAGTGTGACCGTGCATGTACCATCGCTAAGGGTCCTACATGTCGTATCACTCAAGGACGCTGTTGCCGGATTCACTGAGAAGCTAACAATCGCGGCTGGGACAAGATGGTTGTCTTTGTCCCGCGCTGTCGCTTTGAGAGTGTAGGTCTGCCCAGCGGCGATCGGACTTGGAGGAGTGATTTCCAGGCTGGAATGTGCCGCATCGACTATTCCGAGTGCGAATCGGATCTGGTTCAAAACGCCCGTCTTTCCAGGCACTGTTGGATTCAATCCGTCTATGGTTCCCTGCGCGGTGTATATGCCGGGCTGAGTTGCCGTCCAGGAAATCTCTGCGGTCCCATCGGCTCCGGTCGTTGCAGTAGCTACCCTCGGATTGAGGATATTAGCTAGATCACCAGTCGTTTGATCGACGGCCTCAACATTGGCATCCGGGACCGCATTGCCATACACATCATAGGCAAATGCCGTCGCCGTGTCTCGTGCGTTGCCGTCGGCTAGTTGATCGTTGGCACCCATCTGGAATCGAGTCAAGTTGCCCGCGTTGTCAGGAAGAACCGGCGTGCAGTTGTTCACGCAGACAGCTCCATGTACAAAGGTCACCGTGGGTTTCTCATTGAGTGGAACGGCCGTTACCACTGCCGACACTGTGTACTGACCGACAAGCTTGGCAGTCATGTCACATGTATAGACCCCCGGAGCAGATGCTCCGATCTCGGCACAGTTGGTCACACTGGCTGAATCATTAGGACCGCTACCTTTCGATCCCGAGACCTGAATTTGCGATATCGGAATGTTGGGAACTGGAGTCTTATCAGCAGTACGGGCTGTGATCGTTACCTTCACAAGTGCACCTACGACCTGAGTCGTCGGCTCGACCGAAACACTGGACTGGTTGGGATCAACAATAAGTACTCCACCAGTGAATGTGATAGGTACGGGAGAGTTCTTTATCTGCTTTAGATCACTTTCAATCGGAACGGCAGCAGAAACATTTACAACTTCTGCCTTGCTATCAGTCACAGAGGCTAGTGCAATACCGTCAACATCAGTCTTCACGACCTGTGGAGGCTGATTCGCATTGATCGCCGCATTGCCATCCGAACCAAAAGTTACAGGAACATCTGGTATTGGGTTGCAATTGGCATCAGTTACCAAAGCCTTCGCAGTCGACGTTTGGCTGACATCCAACTGGGTCGGGTTTGCCGAGAGGTTCGAACTGGGCCGCGCGATTGGCTGAGTGCAGTCTGGAACATTAATAACTATCGGACCCGGTCGGAACGGTATGGGCAACGCCTGCTCAGTATCACTGTCCTTCGTATGAATCGGTTTGTTGAAGACCGACACGCTTGCCGTCATGGTGTAGTCCGAGACTCCGGTCGAGTACTGAACCGTATACGTGCCATCACCATTATTCTTCACGTTGGTGATCGTCACCATGGTCTGAGGATTGACTTGCGAGTTCTGACTATTCGCCATGAAATGTATGGCTGATACGGGCAGATTGCTAATCGGATTCTTGTCATCATCAAGAATAGTGAGAGTTGCCGTGTAATGAGTCAGAGTGCCATCAGGGAGTCCTGGAACAGTAACAGTCGGCCAACCCGTCATATTTATTCGATCTGTCGGATCCACAACGGGATCTACGGTGAAATACGAATTCTTGTAGATCGGGCACGTGTCATCGTCGCAGGTCGGAGGCGTAAATGTTATTGTCACAGGCGAGTTTTTAATCTCCGCAGCAGGATTGCTCTGGTACGGAATTGTTGCCGAAACGTGAACGGCCTCAGCTGTGTTGTCCTTGACCGTCACTGATGCATGTCCCGTAGCGTCAGTCGGTTGGACGTAGGGGGAATTTGTTGTATTCAGTGTGGCGCTTCCATCAGAGCTAAACGTCACGTCAAATCCCTCAACCGGATTACCGTAATAGTCCGTGATATAGGCCGTTGCTAACGAAGCATCCTTTGTTGTCAGATTCAACGGGTCAGCGGACAAGTTCGTGCACTTAATTGTTGGATCTGCGCATTCCAGAACCGGTAGACCATGCACGAATGGAATCGGCAATACGTTTGTATTGTACTTCTGGCTCAAAGCCTTAATCTGGTCAACTGTCACACTTGCGGTTGCAGTGGAAGTCGCCTTCTTTGACGTGTACTGCACAGTGTACGTTCCGTCACCATTGTTCTTCAGGGCAGAGATACTGACGTTCGGATCTGTTGCGGTGAAGTTAACATCGCTCGCCGTCAAGTTAGGCATCGGTTGGTCTTCTTGATCATTCGCTGTCAAGATCGCAGTGTAAGAAGTCGCAGTACCCGTTGGTGGATTGGGAATATCCACCATCACAGGATCCTGGCCGGCAAGAGTGTCAGGTGAGACTGTGAAGTCGCTGTTAGCAGGATCGAAGACGGGCTGGTAAGTGAACTCCACCGTGGCGGGAGAACCGTTCACATCTACGTTCGCACCATGGCTCACCACAGTCGCCGAAACCTGATACTTACCGGGATCGTTAGATGACACAGTGATATTGCAGGTGCCATTTGCATCCGTCGTGCACGTCGTAGTAGATAGCTTGAGCTTTGGATCCGAGCCGGAGAAGGTGACAACTTCATTTGGAACCAAAGCCCCACTACGGGTTTTTGCCGTCACAGTCGCAGTAATGTTCTTGCCAAGGTCAGTCTTCTCTGGGCTGACGACGAGCGTCGACTGTGTCGGATCTGGTATAAGTCCCTTAAATGTCACCAGTGCGGTCACATCCTCACCAGTGGCAGGAGTATACGTCCATGATGCTGTCAATCCATTGAACGTGAAGTCAACTTTAGGCTGAATCATGTCTCCGGTGACGCTGTCCACGATTGCGACATTTGTAATATCCCAGTCAGCATTGGGCACTGTGGCTGTCATTGTCGCGGGGACCCCGGCTGCAACACCAGTGCCCTTACCTACGACTGGATCATGCCCAGCTGTGATGGAAGTGGTCCAGGAACTGCCGGTCATGCCGAATGAGAAAGTTCCGGTTGGACCATCGGTCTGTGCCGCTGGGCGGTAGACGGAGTCAGCCACATTGAACAGATAGTCCTCGATCTCACCTGGAGTTGTCCAGGCTGTCGAACCGGAACCGCCGTAGTATTCACCACCGGCGTTGGTTGGCTGTTTGATGTCGTTCAACGAGGCGTTCACACGCATCTGGACCGGTTGCGTTCCACTGATCGCTGGAGATGAACCGGACTGGAACTGATAGTTGCCAGTGGCAGTGGTTCCAGTCGTTCCACCGAAGACCTGCGGGGTCCAGACGGGAGTCGTGTTCCATGTGTCGTTGCCAGCACCAGTAGTCCAACCAGTCACATGCGCGTTCGAGGCCTGGGAGCCAGACACAGTGGCAATCATCGGATACTCTTTGCTCGCCGCGAGCACGTCATCGGTCAAGGAGAAAGGAGCGATCTTGCTGTTGATGGCAACACCGTCGTCAGTGGCGTTATGTGCCTTGTTGTCGGTGGCGGGGCCAGTGTAGGCGCCGAGCGTGTTACCCAAGAAGACCTCAGGAGCGCCGGTGCCGTTGATGTGGGCGGGGACGTTCGAGTCGGTCGGGCCTGCTGCCGCGTCACCGTAGGAGCCGAAGGCTGAGAAGCCGAAGTCGGCTGACGGAACTTGCTGGCTAGTCGCGAAGACGACTGTTGCGTAGGAAGCCCAGGTCGACGGATCGGACGTGGAGCCGAGGGCGCCAGGCGTGGGATCAGGAGAACCCAAAGGCAGAGCGCCGTTGCAGGCACCGCCAGTTTCGGAGGTGATGTCTCCGCTGAGGCACTTGACGGTGGCCACGTTGTGGACCTGCTGGCCTGCGGAGTTGTAGCCGACCTCATCTGAGCCGGCGCCCCATGTCTGGGTCGCGTTGACCATCGTGCCGCCCAGCACGGGCGCTTGGACCTGGACAGGGCGGACGTAGTACGTCTGAGTCGAGGAACCGGAAACGATGAATGAATACTGTCCAGTGGAGTCAGTCGTCTGACTGGAGAGCATCAGTTTCGCCGAACCATCGGCTTGTTGGGCGTACAAGGCCACGGTTTGATCAGGAATCCCGACTTCACCGTTGTCAATCTTGCCGTCACCGTTGGCATCGTTGTAGATCACCCCTCGGATGATCTGCGCCTGTTCGGGGGACATATTGTCACGTGACGTTGCCGTGGACAGTTGATCGTTCTGTACCGACCAGATGACTCTCGCCAAGCCTGTCAGCGGGTCGATCTTCACCATCCTGGTCGTGCCGGACCAGTCACCGCCAGCCAAGCCGGTAGCAGGCATGGAGGCAGGCTTGTTGTAGATACCTGTACCGCCACCGAGCAGGAACTGGCCGTTGATGAAGGCGTTGCCCCAGATGTTCGAACCACTGCTCCACCAAGAGTTGGCATTGAAAGGATCCTTGTTGATCTTCTCCACGACATAGTACCGCCATGGATTGGCCGCCGTGCCGTCAACGATGTTCCCACTGGCGTCACGAGCTGGTTCCATACGGACCAAGGACATATTTCCAGCACTGGTCGCAGACAGACCGGATCCTGAATAGGTGTAGGCATTACCATCCGCGTCCAAGGCTATGTCACATGGCGCCCCTGGCGTGGAACTACCGCTGCCAGAGACGTTTTGTCGGACTTTCACACGTTCTTGTGGCACCGTTGCCATTCCCTGATACCAGTCGCCTGGCTGAACTGAACCGGACATCGAATACTTGCCAGTCGTGGGATCCCAGATGCCGAAAGTCCATTCGGACTCAGAGCTTGCAGCTGTCGAGTTCGATGACTGGTTGTCGACTGCTGCTCCGCCGTTCCATGCGATACGGACGTAGAGATTGCCTGTGTACTGGTCGATCTCACCACCTGTCGCGTGGCCGTTGGCCAAACCCTGGTTGAATCCGCCAGCCATCTTGAAGGCCGGCATACAGGCGTACTGGATGTCCGACTGGCCCACAGTCACACGCACAACGGGAGTGTATCCCGAATCACACGTCGCGGGGCCGTTACTGCGCGGAGCTGTGTTCTTCATGAAGTACATGGTCAGCGCGCCTGTCGGATTGTCCCTCGTACCACCGATGCGGCCGATCATATTCGTGTCGAACTGGAATGTGTCGAAGCTGGTCTGACCAGCGGGGGTGGGCGCGATACGCTCAAAGGCCAGCACCGCCCGGGTCTTATACGTCGTGTTATCGGACGACCAACCGTAGGCCTGCCACACCATGTTCACGGTTGAACCGATAGGTGTGGTAGCAACTGACGTCAACGTCGAATCGTCAGTGGTCCAATAGATGGATTGGTCATTGACCTGGTCGACCGGAACCACCCAGTTGGCCTTCCAAGTCCCGTAGGTGGTCCAGACAGGCATCTGACCCTGGTTAGAGACCGGGTCCCCCCGTCCTGCGGGCTCAGCCGCAGCTTGCGGGAGGGCATTGGGCTGCAATTGACCAACCACAATGGCCCCAATGGTCAATGCAAAAGAAGAAAGAAAAGCCAAAGGCTTGATCCAGCCACGACGGCGCGGAGCACCGGTGGACCCATGGATATTGGATGAATTGACAGGCAACATAAATCCCCCCCGACAACAAATATGCATCAGGCACATAAAATTCCGGGTTATCCTCCCCAGTCTTGGAGTTCACCCCGGACCCGAAGGCCACTCACCTCCGGTATCCGCAATCTTGCCACAGTGCTACCACGATCCGCAAGCTCACCATGCAGATTCGCAGGACCCGGATTCTTAGGAAAACCCGGTCGTCACTAGGCTAACAACTGGCACCTTTCATTGGTGAATCTGTGCTCGGAATGTGTCATTGCATCCCCTAAACAAAGAGAGGGCCCGCAGCCGTTCCGCGGACCCTCTCCACGGCAAGATATTGGGAGGAGAACCTTGCCGCGCCTTGGCAGAATTATCAGGACTATGCGTCCTTGTTGGTGGTGTTTGCATGCCGGGTGAGGACTGCCACACCCCTGCCCCGAGTTTGGCTTGAGCCTACCACAGGGAGTTGAACGAGGTGGCGAAAATTCTTATATTTCTCCTTATCAACTAGCATTTTGTTGAGCGCGGAGAGCAGAATCGGCTCAGAAGTGCAGGAAGTTTATATGTGCTGAAATCGGGGGTTGGTTGATTCGCGCGGGGTGCGAAATAGGGTGAAATATCGCTGTGCGCCATGTGAATCTGGAGCCGGTCGATACTGTCATGCCTTATATATAGGGGCGGTTTCACACTCTTGGATAATGTGTTCACTGTCAGCGAACACAGGCCAAATTCTGAGGCCGTATTAGCCTCTGATCAGGCGTTCGACGCTGGGCTGACAGTACAACATCGTTCAGAATATTCTTAGGGACTCACGAGTCGACATGGCGGCCGGGGGGCGCACAGCAAACATGAATCGATGGTATCGGGTTACTCGGGGGTGCCCCACGCTCCGGCTGGAACGCACGCCCAGATGGGCAGTTTAGGCGCACGGACGAGGTCCATCTGACACGGTGAAGACGCTCTTAGGGCACGAAGAGCTTGTCGTCGAGTAGCTGGGTCTCCTGATCGAGGACTTGAGCGGCCAAGAGGCTCACGGGTGTGCCTGCGAGGGTGGCCGAGGGGTCCAGGGCCAGCCACGGCACCAAGACGAAAGCCCGGTTTGCCGCACGGGGGTGGGGCAGGATGAGGTCGGGTTGGGTCCACACTTCGGTACCGGCACACACCAGGTCGATGTCGAGGGTTCTGGGACCGCCCGCGACATGACGAGTGCGGTGGGCCCGGGACTCGATGGTCAGCGCCCGGTGCAACAGGTCGGGTGCGGGGAGGTCAGAGTGGACAAGCAGAATGGCGTTGAGGAAGTTCTCTTGTTTGATTTCTCCTTGAGCAACCGTGTCGTAGACCGGGGACACCCGGGCCTGCTCGATTCCCGGGGTCGCCGCCAGAGCGGACACTGCGAATTGTAGGTAGTCAAGTCTCGGTTCGATATTCGATCCGAGTGAGAAGACGACCGACCGGGGGGTATGACCAGGGGACAGTGGACCGGGTAGGGGGGCCAGATCAGGGGAAGACAGATTGGGCAAGGGGGCAGGACCCGGAGAAGAGGCAGGAGACCGGAGGGCCACACCTGGGGAGACTGCAGCGGAAGCAGGTCTAGGTGGAACAGTCTGTGAAGAGGAAACAGTCCTAGGTGGAACAGTCGGTGAAACGGAAGCAGGTCTAGGTGGAACAGTCGGTGAAACGGAACTCGACACAGGTAAAACAGACCGTGACGCGGAACCAGACACAGGTTGGACCGGCACAGCGGTGTCACTGGGGGACGACGGGACGGACGGGTTCGGTGGGAGCACATCGGAGGCAGCATGAACGAGGCCGGGGGAGTTGGGAGTCGTGCGACTCGCGGCTGTGGTGGTCACGAGTACGTCGGTGACGCTGACGGACAGAGGGGCCTGGGGCTTGTGGATGCTGATTCGGACGTACTCCATGGGGAATCGGTTGAGGAGAGTTTCTCGTACACGGTAGGCCACGGTCTCAATCAGATCGACCGGCGTACCTTCGACGGAGGCGACCACCAGGTCGGACACCTGGCCGTAGTCGATAGTGTTGACCAGGTCGTCGGTGCGGGAGGCCTGGAGCATGTCTTGCCACCAAGTGACGTCGACTCGGAAGGGTTGGCCCTCCTGGCGCTCGCGAGCGAAGACGCCGTGGTAGGCCCAGACTTCGATACCGACGATGTTCATTGTGTCGAGAGTCCCCATGCGGTCTAGGTCGGCGGGTATGAGGGGTCTACTAGGCATGACCACCATCCTGTGCCTTGTCATCAGGGTGGGGTACGCCATCAATACCCTCTGTGGTGGAACGGGCGACTTGGGCGGAACGAAGGGCGTCAGCGGAACGGACGGCGTCAACTGAGCGAGAGGCTCCGGGGGACCGGATAGCTTCCGTAGAACGAGAGGCCCGGGGGGAACGATTGGCTTCAGGGTGCCGGTGAGCGTGGGCTGACCGGGTGACTTCGGCGGGGCGGGCGGCTTCGACTGAGCGGATGGCGTTCACGTGATCGGCGACTGTGTGGGTGCGTACGGCCCAGACTCGGCGCCCGGCCAGGAGGGCGGTCACCCCTGCACTCGCGGCGTCGCGCTGCCACGGCTCGGTGGGGTGGCTGTAGACCACTGACAGGAATCGCTTGCGTGACACTCCCCACAGGACTTTGAAACCCAATGCAGAAATGGCGTCGGCACGGGCGACCAAGGCCCAGTTCTGCTCGGTATTCTTGCCGAAGCCGATGCCAGGGTCGAGAATCAGCTTGTCGGGATGGATGCCAGCCCGGATGGCGATGGTAGCTCGCTCGGACAGTTCGGCGCACGTCTCGGCGACAACATCGGTGTGGGTGAACCGGTGGTCGAAGGGAGTACGCCAGTGTTGGAGGACATAGCCAGCCTCGTACTGGGCGGCGACGGCCAAGATCTTTGGATCGACCAGGCCTCCGGAAACATCGTTGACCAGGACGGCACCCGCCTGGAGTGCGGCACGGGCGACGGACGCGCGCACAGTATCTATACTGACGGCCACTCCGGCTCGGACCAGGGCATCAATCACGGGGAGGGCACGGGCGATCTCCTCGGCTTCGCTCACACGCTCGGCGCCGGGTCTGGTTGATTCGGCACCGACATCGACGAGTGCGGCACCCTGGTTGCGCAAGGACAATCCGAAGGCGATGGCTTGGGCAGTCGTTCGGTGGGTGGGCTCGGCGAACGAGTCGGGGGTGACGTTGAGGATGCCCATCACACGGGTGGGACCTGGCGTAAACAATGATACTAGTGCCTGGGGGCGCGACATCACCCTGCCATATATATACGGTGAGGTGGACCCACGAGATGCTGGAGGGGTCATCGGCCACCCCAGTCACCACAACAGACGGGAACGCTCAGCAGTCCGCGTGGATGCACGCTGAACGGATCCGTCAACCACGTCCGCACCACATCCCTCAGCCGTTCGCGCCCGGGCAGGGGGAGGATCCACTCTTCTCGTGGGACAGTGCCTCGATCTGGGACAGTCATGGGCGGGGACGGCCTGCCAGGATGAGGCTCATGGCCTCGGCCCGGGTGGTGGGGTTGTGCAGGACACCTCGTACTGCTGAGGTGACTGTCCTGGAGCCGGGTTTGCGAACTCCGCGCATGGACATGCACAGGTGTTCGGCTTCGATGACGACGATGGCTCCGGCAGGATGAAGGTGGGACATCAGGGCATCGGCGATCTGGGTGGTCAAGCGCTCTTGGACCTGGAGGCGTTTGGCGAAGACGTCGACCAAGCGGGCCAGTTTCGACAAACCGACGATTTGTTTGCTGTCCCCCGGGATATAGCCGACATGGGCCACGCCTGTGAATGGAACGAGGTGGTGCTCGCAGTAGCTCCACAGTTCGATGTCTTTGACAAGAACCAAGTCTCGATGGTCGATGTTGAACCTCGTTCCCAGGACATCGGCTGGGTCGGCATCCATTCCCGAGAACGCCTCTTGGTACGCAGCTGCCACTCGGGCAGGAGTAGCACGCAGGCCCTCACGATCGGGGTCTTCCCCGATGCCAATGAGCAGTTCGCGTACGGCAGCTTCCACACGTCGGGTGTCTACTGCCATCGGGCACCTCCTGGTGCACTGAGCACGCGGTGGGCGACGTGGCCACTCACCATCATGACATCACTCCTCTATATTCGCGCGATGGGGGGTACGGGACTCAAGACTGTGGTAGACAGTGTGACACACTCTGCTACGCACGAGGGGCCGGGGGCGGCCAGTTGCCAGGAACATCGGGGTCTACCCACGTGCCTGGGCCCAGTGCGGACTCAGGGGGTTGACCAGGGACGGGGGGTTGGCCGGGTACGGGAGATTGCCCCGGCGCGGAAGGTTGCCCAGGTGGAGGCAGGTACGCGCCAGGGGCCCCGGGGACGGGTGCCCCGGAGTGGGGGTTGGCGGGCGTGGGGGGCGAGGGCATGGCCCACGGTGAGGACACTGGGGGTCCCCACGGCTGGTGGGACGTTGATGACGAGGATTGTTGTCCATCGGCTGTCGCTCCGGGAGCAGCGAGTGGGCCGGAAGAAGCAGGCGGCTGCTGTCCGAAATATGACTGGCTGGCCGATGAACCAGACAGAGGTGAACCGGGTGTTGGCTGAGCCGAGGGGGAACCGGATGGGGATGAATCAGAGTGTTGCTGACCTGGCGAAGAAGCCGACGGTGATGCTCCTGAGTACGACTGACCCGACTGAGAATCCGAGGTCGGTGCAGCTGGGTGTGGCTGACCAGACGGGGAACCCGAAGGAGACGGACCTGGGTACGGCTGGCCTGATTCCGAGGTGGGTGGGGACCACGCGGGGTACGGCGGGGGTAGATAAGAGCCCGTGGGAGCCGAACCCGGGTAGTGCTGGGTCGAGGAGGGGTCTGGCTGCCCGGGGCCCGGCTGCGGTCCGGAGGTCCACGACTGGGACTGAGGGGTCCAGGGTTGGGGCTGGCCTGACTCCAGAGACTGCGAGGATCCGGGGGGCAGGGCGCGCATCTGGGGGTCCTCGTCATCCAGATTGGGTTCGGGGATGTCCGGGGCGGGCACTGGGGGGATCGACGACGGCTGGCGGGTGTCCGAGCCGGTCCACGCTGGGCGGGTGGGCCGCATTCTCAGGTCGGCAAAGACAGTGGCCACTTGTTCCTTATCCAGAGTCTCCTGTTCGAGCAACTCGCGTACCAAATTGTCCAAGATATCGCGGTTGTCGACCAGGGTGTCGAAGGCCTCCTGATGGGCGTTGTTGATCAGGCTGGACACCTCGGTGTCGATCACAGCAGCCGTCTGCGGGGAGATCGTGTTGGACTGCCCCATCTCCAGACCCAGGAAGGGCTCGCGGTCGTCGGAACCGTAGCGTACTGCTCCCAGGGCAGAGGTCATACCGAACTGCATGACCATCGCTCGGGCCACCTTGGTCGCCTTCTCGATGTCGTTGCTGGCGCCGGTGGTCGGGTCGTGGAAGATCAGTTCCTCGGCCGCTCGCCCGCCCAGCATGTAGGCCAGTTGGTCGAGCAACTGCCCGCGGGTCTGGGAGTACTTGTCCTGATCGGGCATGACCATGGTGTAGCCGAGGGCCTGGCCGCGCGGGAGGATCGTGATCTTTTGGACAGGATCGTTGCCAGGCATGGCGGCGGCCACCAGAGCATGGCCGCTCTCATGGTAGGCGGTGATGAGAATCTCCTGGGCGCTCATGACACGGGTTCTCTTCTGGGGACCGGCGACCACTCTGTCAATCGATTCGTCGAGGACGGGGTTGGTGATCTGCGTCAGGTTGGTACGAGCGGCCAGCAGGGCGGCCTCGTTGAGGACATTGGCCAGATCGGCTCCGGTGAACCCTGGGGTACGCCGGGCCACGCCGCGCAGATCGACATCCGCCGCGAGAGGTTTGCCTGTGGCATGGACCAGGAGGATCCTGTATCGTCCCTTCAAATCAGGGGAATCGACGGCGATCTGGCGATCGAAACGACCGGGGCGCAGCAGAGCTGGATCCAGCACGTCGGGCCGGTTGGTGGCCGCGATCAAGATGACGCCACCATGGACGTCGAAACCGTCCATTTCAACGAGCAACTGGTTCAGCGTCTGCTCGCGTTCGTCGTGACCGCCGCCCATGCCGGCCCCGCGGTGACGCCCGACGGCGTCGATCTCGTCGATGAAGACGATGGCGGGAGCATTGGCCTTGGCCTGTTCGAACAGGTCCCTCACCCGTGAGGCGCCCACACCGACGAACATCTCGACGAAATCCGAGCCAGAGATGGAATAGAAGGGAACGCCGGCCTCACCGGCGACAGCTCGGGCAAGAAGAGTTTTCCCAGTGCCGGGAGGGCCGTACAGCAAAACTCCCTTGGGGATCTTGGCGCCCAGAGCCTTGAACTTGCCTGGCGCCTCCAAGAATTCCTTGATCTCCTGGAGTTCCTCGACGGCTTCGTCGACGCCGGCCACATCGGCAAACGTGGTCTTCGGAGTGTCTTTGTTGGCCACCTTCGCCTTCGAACGCCCGAAACTGAAGACACGTCCGCCAGCGCCGCCGCCCATCGACCCCATGAGGAAGATGAACAATCCCACGAACAACAGCAGCGGGATGAGATAAGTGAGCAGCGAACTCCAGATACTCGTGGTCGGGTTTTTGCCATTCCAGTGGTCCAGAGTCCCTTGGGCGACGCGTTCGTTCAACCGCGAGATCAGCTGATCCTCCGAGGTTCCCACCCAGTACGCTTCGATCCTGGTCCCGTCGGCTTTCGTGATCTGGATGAGCTGCTGTTGGTCGATCAAGACCACTTCGGTCAACGGTTCGTCGCCCATGATGACCGACACGACTTGGGAGGTTGGCACGTCGTCGTAGCTGGGGGAACTCTGGCTCAGCCTGAACACGACGACGAGCAGGACCAGGGCCACCAGAACCCACAGGAAGGGGCTCTTCAGAATTCTCTTCAGTATTGTCATGGCTCATCCAGCTCGTTCATGTTCTCACGAATAGATCTCGGGAGATAAGATACCTAATCCGCGTAAGTTGCGGTAGCGCCCGGCGTAGTCCAGGCCGTACCCCACGACGAAATCGCTGGGGATGTCGAAACCGAGGTATTTGACACTGACGTGGTTGGACGCCGCTTCCGGTTTGCGGAAACCGGCGCAGACTTCGATGCTGGCAGGGTTGCGTGATTTCAGGTTCTCGATCAGGTACGACAAGGTCAGCCCCGTGTCGACGATGTCCTCGACGATGACGACGTGGCGGTCCACGATGGAAGTGTTCATATCCTTGAGAATGCGCACCACCCCCGACGACGCGACGCCGGAACCGTAAGAGGAAATAGCCATCCAGTCCATTTCGCAGTGGATGCTCAGCGCCCGGCTGAGGTCGGCCATCACCATGACCGCGCCATTGAGGATGCCCACGAGCAACACAGACCGGTCGGCGTAATCCTCGTCGATTTGGGCGGCGAGTTCCCCGATCCTGGATTCGATCTGCTCCTCGGTAAACAGTACGGAACTGAGGTCACCTCGTACATCTTCCAGATTCACGTGCTT
>Ga0123354_10000517_pt1 | contig 39121 bp, 30 predicted proteins | sample TergutLab28metaG_2_FD_97872 | JGI IMG/M metagenome (GOLD analysis project Ga0123354, IMG submission 97872) | Labiotermes labralis P4 segment gut microbial communities from Petit-Saut dam, French Guiana - Lab288 P4 | ecosystem: Host-associated > Arthropoda: Insects > Digestive system > Gut ... | reverse complement strand
ATGAAATTTTTGAGACACTTGGAATAACAAAACTAGATAAAGAAAAGAATCAATGTATTAGGCAAAAAACGGGAGCACAGAACATAGTAAAGGAAATAAAACAATACCAGAAAAAGTGGCTACAACATGTACAGGGGATGGACACAAACAGACTACCAAAACAAGCACTACAATATAAACCAAAAGGACGAAGGAACATAGGACGACCGAGGAAGAGATGAGGGACCAACTTCAGATTGAGGATCAAGGAACGGGAAACACGCCTAGCCCTTCAGGAACATGATGATGATGATGTACTTATCTACTTAGATCTTTTAACGATGCTGAATTGGGATATGACAAGACGTTGTACCAGTCCAACACATTGGGGTGGGGTGGAGGTTGCTTTGGCGCCAATAATCCTTCTGTTTCTTTGTTGAAGGGTGAGTTATAAGACCAGAGACGGCGAAAATGCCAATAACAATCGTAATAATAATAATAATAATAATAATTTCAGTTGGCGCAACAGCTCGTAATGGGCCAGGAACTCCTCATTTTCGAGGCTTCACGATCACACTCAGACACACCACACTCAGTAGGACTCCTCTGGACGAGTGATCAGTCCGATGCAGAGACCTCTACTAGACAAAACACAGCACTCACAAGAGACAGACATCCATGCCTGCAGGGGGATTCGAACCCACAATACCAGCAAGCAAGCGGTCGCAGACCCACGCCTTAGATCGCGCGTCCGCTGGGATCGAACATTAATAATAATAATAATAATAATAACTGGTAAGCCAATATTAGTCAACCGCAATTTGTTGCTCTTGTGCTTAATTAACAAGCAGTAGCGACGTGTGGGCAGTGGACATACAGCGCAAAGCAATCTTAAATTCGGCTCCAAATGGAACGTACCCATTAGACAGGAAGTTTTGCGAGTCTAGTGGGGGATACTTTAATCACCGGTAATTAGTCTTAGGATTCCTTGTAAGATGAGGAACTTGTTGACAAATTCAGCTACAATTATCTTTCCAATGACTCTGCTCCATGGAGGTCGTGGTTAGTCTGAACCCTAGCTGAACCCCTTAATGATTTAATATTCTGCCCACCTAAGAAACCTGTTCAGTGTCAGAAGTTGGAGAGCGGCGAATAACGATGTACTGATAATTACGGTACACGGCATTCGGTGGCAAAGACGGGCTAATTTTTTTGTGGTGACGACCAACATTTTTACATGCTGTACTGGTCGGAAAGCGATCAAGCATGCATGCATGTAAATACAGTATAAGTACGTACACATGCATATAAATATATGAGTGCATGTATTGATGCGTGTTAACAGCATGTGTATCTGTATGTGCGTAGACCTGCAGTTCACCCTAGAACAGGCCATGAAGGCCCAGGCGGGGAGTAGAGATATAGCTCTACTCTTTCTTTCACCTCGGCGCTAGATGGGGTTGGTGGTCAACGCCACACCCCGACCACTTTACCCCGGGTAAGAGACACGGTACCGATTGTACAGCAGGCTGGGTGGGCCCCAGGGCTGGTGTGGACGGATGCGGCAATCTCGCCCCACCGGGATTCGACCCCGAGCCGTCCAGCCCGTAGCGAGTCGATATGTCGACTACGCTATCCCAGCCCACATCTGTATGTAGGTCTTTGAACTTTACGTATGTACATGTGTGTACATACTCGTATGTGTATATATGTACAAGTATTTATTTCATAACAAATGGTAGGATTAAAAATTACTGATGACGAGATTTTTATACGAATCTGCAGGTTCTGAATAAATACAAGTAATGAATATGTATTTTATGTTAACGCTTGGCCTTACATAACCACACGCCGCGGTTAAACATGAAACGGTCGTTTTATAAATACTCGTTTCTTGTTGGTTTTGTTTTTCTTGGTTGACCTGAATCCAGAATTAACTAGGAATGTGCGGCGTGACCCATTTAACAGATGTGATCTGCTCGAATTTTCTGACACGAGTCAGAAAAAGTCTGGTAAAGCGTAGGTCCACGTGTTTGCTAACGCTAAAACAATTTGTGAAGCCATACATGGTGTGACAAGAACGCTGTTGTAAATAGTCTAACAACATGAAATCTTCTAGCATGTCTTACAGATGTTAAAAGTTTTCGTTCAGAGTTGCAGTAAGTAATATGTAATATTGTGTAAGCTGTGTTAAAATTAAGAAGGATGACATACGAACGGACATGTGACACGTGTGGGGAAAGAGAAAAGCATTCAGAGTCTTGGTATGGAAACCTAAAGGAAAGATACAACTCGCAAGGTCGAGGAGTTAGATGTGAATATAATATTAAAATTGAATTAGGATGTGATGACGTGGAATGGGTTCATTTAGCTCGGGGTAGGGACAAGTGGCGGGCTCTTATGAAGAAAGAGTTCCATAAAATGCGAAGAATTTGTTGAGTAGCTGAGGAACTTGTAACTTCTCAAGACATGCCTTTGTGTTGCATAAATTACAAACATCTATTATTTACCATCAACATAACTAATTATATTACATCATATTATGTGAACGTGAGGCTACATGTTTCAATCATTACATGGTCATCTACAGGCTGTCCAGTCACGTAACAGTCAAACAACTACAAACATTTTAGGAGTCAAAATCTTTCAAGATTCTCAGGAAGAACTCTGCTTTATGAAGTCGAAGTACCGTATAAATCTGAAATTCTTCTGAAAAAATGGCAACACAACTATTAGATCGCAATGTCGGTTGCAGTTTTAGCGTTAAGTATAATCTGTATACACATTTTAGTAGCACAGAATTTATAAATTAGTAGTTCAGTGCTCCACAGTAAGTGGTAACTACAAAACATTTGACGTATTTAATATTGAAGCAGTTTGACATAAAATGGCGGACGGAAATCGGTAAATGACCTTGTAATTAGTGACATCTACACACGATGCAGAGAACCAAACTAGACAGCTGTGCTGTGTAAATATAAACAACGTCTGCAGCTGGAAGAAAGACGACGACGGTCTGCTACCGTCGAAACGCTGCAAAACTGTAAGTTAATGTACATAAATATGACAGAAAATAATAGAAATTTTGCGTGTCAGTAGTATACTGCTATAAATTTAAGTAGAAAGTGGCATTTTTCTGCGTGCTTTTTGAGTGTAAACGATGTTTGGATTGTGCTGTATCCTGCTTTGTTTAATGTCCGTGTCGAGACTTGTAAGTGAAAGTTTTACGTAATACGTAATTGCTCACATAATTCCAAGTGAACAGCAGTGTTTCTGAAAACAGAATCATAACCCAAATGTATGTGGTCCTGACGTTATATACGTAGATTTAAGTTTATCACCTCTTTTTGTTATCTTTTTGTGTCGAAGTGAAGACTGGAAACTTGCCAGAGCGATATCAGCCAAAATCAGCTGTTGGTGAAAGTGCATCAAACAAAGCAATACGTAACAGGGTGTACGGTGTTGACGAAACAGCATGGTTTGCACTGGTGGAATGTGATTGTATTCATACTGTTTCAGGTTTTATGAAATGCCATCGATTTTAGAAGCAATAGATAAAAAATACGGCAAAGAAGAGGGCGATAGTTTTGACCTTGACTTGCCAATTGCAATTTACGTGCCGAAGAAAAGCCCCAGGAACTCAATCCCTTCACTGTTGGTGCTAAACGACTGTGATATTGAAACTGCAGGGGATGAACAGGAATTGGAGAAGAAATGTCAGGGGGTTGAGGAGTTGGATCTAGCTCAGAACAAGCTGTCAAGATGGACTGAGGTACGTGACAAGTGCAAGGAAATTGTGGGAATTGGTAGCTTTTGCAGGCCTATAACAAAGAGGAAGACTTTAATGTTTTGGATTACTTAAGCTGTATCCAAACCTGTTTTTCATCATTCCAAATCCAACTGCTAAATCAAGTATGCTCTGTGGAACTTCAGATAGAGGTAGAAGGATAACATTAACATGGTTCTTTGGGAGCTGGGGTGTGAGGAAGAGAAGCAGAAGGAACTGGGTGAGGTTGATGTTGAATGACATGCTTTATTATCAGTGCACATATGCATGCACAGGGTATTGTTGAACCTTCAGGTTCTGCTGTAAGAGAATTACAGTTAATACTGAACTGGATGCAAGTGTGTTTCCTTGAAAATGTTGAAAATATACCCCAGAAATATGTACATATATATGATACTGTAATGACAACATTTGTAAATGTCACAGCAGTTCTGAACATGGTCATGGTGCTGTGCTATGTATAGACAGGGTTCAATATTGGACTCATGCACTGAACCATCATGTTTCCTAATTGTGGCCATAGGACCTGATCAGTCAGTGTCTGATTTGTACTGGGTAGTGAGTTACAGGTTTAATTTGAGCACTTCTATTTTGTTAGCCAATCATATAACCAATTTTTCTACTTTCTACAGTGCCTATCATCAAACTACATACTTAATTCCAAATAATATATATATATATATAGTTGATAAAGTGTCATGCAGTCATTAAACTTTGGAGGGTGTGTGGACTTGAGCCACAGTTTCTTGGTGCCACAGGAGAAGAGTCAGTTGTTTGGAGAGACAGTAGCACAGTGTTTGAGCCTAAAATCTACTTCAATATGGAATTTGGCCATGTTGATTCTGTCCTAGGTGTTTGACATACTGAAGCACATGCCAAGCGTGAAGTTTGTCAATTTAAGTTTTAACAACCTAACGGAACAACTTGTTAATGTAGACAACAGGAATCCTTTTCCATATTTGAAGAACCTTGTTTTGAATGCAACAAACATCAACTGGAATAGTGTTCAGGAACTTCTACAACTACTACCCAGGTTTGTTTCTTTTTACACTTAGAACTGGAGCATTAAAATATGTAAATTCAATATTCAGTATGTCTGGTTCTTTATGTACAGTACCTTGTATGTGTCAAATATGCCTAACTTTGACATTTTGTTCAGTATAAAATAAAAGACAGTGTGCATCTTATTGTTTTCACTGACCAATCCAAACAATTGAAACCATATTTCAGTGATACAGAAACTTCAGCCTTCCAGACTTATAATCATGGCTCACAAGTTAGTGTACACTAGACACTAAAAATACCAAGTTTAAAATAACGTTTCCAAAATATTTTTAAAGCAGTATATGCATGCTCTTCTGATTGAAAGCATTTACATTTAAAACCCATATTTACTGTCCTGTACAGTGAATGGTGGAGTAGATATTTTGTAGGCAGATGTATATGGTATTTAATATTAAAATCAGGTTAGCTGATAGGGCTGATTTTAACACCTGTGTCAGCAGTTCTTTGTGACATGCTCTATGTGTGAACTTGATTTCTTCGGGTTGCTAGAACTGTTGTCTTGTGCCAGTGTGAAGTGAGATAATATTATTCTGATTATCAGAATATTGGCTTTGAGAGACAGAGTTCCCATGGTACTGGTTTCAAAGGACATTTTTTATTTATGATTAGTTGTTTGGCAGGAAATCAGTTTCAGCAAACAAAAGAGATTTAAGTTCATACATGGAAATTTATGAAGAAATGTTGAGACAGGTGTTAATGTATGTGCTTCTGGCTGTGATAATGGAATAATAAATATCTTGAACTCTGCCAGCACAGTGTCTGCTGTACTGGATTTTAAATGCATGTATTTGAGGTTTTTATAATGTGTTCATACTGTTTTAAAAATACCCGGGGAATATTATTTTACATTCAGCACTTCTTGTTTTTTGTCAGTGAAATTCATTCAAGGATCATAACAGAAAATTTGGTGGGCCACGTATTGCTTATTACTATGGGCAATTGAGGTGTATTCTGACCTCACATACTTATTCCATCTTGTTCAGGATCTTCATTCAATGGTCTCAGAATCCTTGTGATTAAAGCTGTGTAATGTGTTTTGGTATTCTTTCGTCCATCATTCTGTCAAGATGACATTTAATTCACTGGCATAATATTTTTCAAATCCAGCTTATCTCTAGAATTGTTATAATTTTGTGGAAATCACATTTTTAACATGCTGTGCAAATTATATATATTTTTTAAATTCCACCCATTGACTAAAACTGACTAACTCGTGTGATGTGACATGTTGTTGCAGTTTGGAGGAGCTGCATCTCAGCCTTAACAACTACAGTAGTGTTGAGCTAGGTGATGAGGCTGATATGCAGGCAAACCTTCACAACTACTGCAATGTGAAGAAGCTGCACTTCACGGGGAACCCTGTGGCCACATGGCGTGAGATATGCAAGCTTGGGCTGGCATTCCCTATGTTGGAGGACCTTGTACTGGCTGAGTGTCCATTACAGTCATTGGACCCAACTGTTGATACAGGGGATAGGTATGTTGTGAATTTACATCCAATCTTTACATAGCACAGAATAAATACAGTCAGTCTTTATTGACTTAAAATATGAAACCTTAAAGTGACTATCCTGCAGGCTGGGGACCTAGAGACCTGGGGTTTGATTCTTGGTAATGGCAGAGATTTATCTCTTGTCCACTGTGTCCAGTCTACCTGTGGGGGTGACTGAACCTCTTATCCAGTGCATAGTGGAGGCTATTTATCCAGGGGTAAAGCATCTGGGGCATGAATTTGGCCACATACCTCTGTCTGGAGCCATGGATGAGAATGCACAGAGGTATACTTCCTCAACCCTCAATCAGTTAAAATGCAAAATAGAAGCCTACTCCATAAAGCCACTTGCATGAAACTAATCTTCATCAAATCTCACAAGATAACCTTTATCACTAGTAATCATAATCAGTAGATTAGTGTTATCTAGTGGGCAGTATAAAGACGACTTCTTTTTATGTGTCTTGACTGAGAATGAAGATACAGCCAGATTCTGAAACATAGTCATGTTCATTATCAGGGGACATTACTTCTTCCTGTGTTCATGGATATAGTAAATCTCTTTCCTGAATAGATAGGGCTGGTTGCCATAGAAGCTGTAATAGCTTGTAGTCACCTTGACATCTTCAAGTATTTTGTGATGTGGCATATTTTGTGGGAAGTGGGAACTGCCTCTTTTAAATATTTGGATGAATTTTGACTTTATGTGACTGAAGCAGGTTTGTCCATTTCCTCCCCAAGTCATTTTGTCAATCTTGCACGTATTGTGTGAGGCAGGTAGAATGGTAGATTTTTGTTAAATAATTTTTTAATCAACTTAAACTGGTAAGATCGGCAATCAGTAAAGTACAGCATGAACATAAATGGCTGTATTATTATTTTGGTCAATCAAGTCAGCTCCTTGCCTTGTAAGCCTATATACATTTTTAGATGCACTTGCAAGTCATGTAAAGCACCTGTTAGCTTCATCGTGTTTGTCCGACTGCATGTATCAACTTGGCTACCACTGGATGGATTTGTGTGAAATTTGAGATGGAGACTTTCATTAAAATCTATTGAGAAAACCCGTATTTCATTAATGTCAGACAAAAAAAATCAGGCACTTACATGAAGACCCAAGTAGTTTATATTGTTGACAGTGACATGTAGCATGATATTACATTGTTGTTTCCATTGTAACACTTTAAATATTTATATTGTGGACATACATAGTCCAGCATTTCAAAAAGAGTACACTGTTGTGATTCTGTGGCATTTCCTTGTATATTTATGTTGACAGTGACATGCAGCTCAACAGTGCAAACAAACCACATTTTTCATTTCCATGGAAACATGTTTAATAATATTCATGCCTTGTTCTGGAGAAAAAGTATGGCCAGTTCTATGAACATGCCACAATGTTATGTGACATGTATACTGAGTATCTTGTTAAGTATGACATCATTCAGTACTTACCAATTGACAGCAGTCCATCAGCAGTGGATACATCTCCAGAGGGACGTACAGAGAGTGAGTGTGAGTGTAACAGTTCCCCAAGCATTGACTCACCCCACAGCTGCTTTAGGAGGCTGAGATTTTTGAACTTGAACAGCACACTGCTGGCAACATGGGATGATGTGGAGAGGCTAAGCAGGTTCCCAGCACTGCAGTGTCTGCGACTGCAGGGTTGTCCTCTCTTTGAGGTGAGTGACTTGATTAAGATGTCTTCTGAAATCCAGAAAATGATAATATCATATCTGTAATACAAAACATTAAGTGATTTAAAATGTATACAAGTTATGTGACCATTTGTTTTGTCACCACCAACCAGCCATGCAGTTAGGTCAGTTGGTTAATGCATTTTGGTCGCAGCATTCACATACTCAAGGAGTCTTCTAAGAGGATATCTAAGCCATCATCTTCCTGCTGGGAGATATTTTAAAATTTTTTTTGACCTGTGTGTGGCTTTCCATTTTGGAGACATATTGAAGCCACCTACTTGAATATGGAAAGGTAAGGTTGTCCCTGTGTTTTTTTAAGCATCATGCCATGAAGATGTGTGGTGGAATGCAGATATAGTGGGATGAATTTTTATCTCAGAACTAGGTGGATATGAATGCTTAGCTTTATGTCCCAGTGACTGTGTCCTTAATATTCACTGTGTAGTCAGTGTGAATGCTGTGTAGACAAGAAAAACTCTTGCCCCTGCCAGGAATTAGCTTTATTCCTTGGTTATCTGGCCCACAGCCTAGTCACTACATGAAATTTTTATCCAAGCAATATATTTAAGTTCTTATAAAATTCCTTCATTTATTTTCTGCTAAAAGAGAATGTTCCCTTCTGTTTGCAATTAAATGTCATCTTCAAGGTGTGTAGTTTTTTTTTGTTTTGTTTCTTTTAATGTCCAGATTTCACTGCCATAAAGAAGGTTGTGAAAAGCAAATGGCTTATATTGTTTTAATCTTGATGTGTTTTGTAGAAAATTTGGTTTGAAAGCACTGTGTATTTGCAAAAGTTTTATGATTTGGAATCCATCATTCTGTGCTTGATAATAAATGTCACAACTCAGGTACAGTATACAAAAGTGTTCACTTGTTCTAATATATATTATTTATTTCAAGTTTGCTTCTTTCTGATTCTTTTCCCACAAAAATCATGATTTCAGTTTTCTGGACTAGAATTTTCATTCCATATCTCTATGCTTATATTCCGCTTTATAACTTATCCTTGTGAGTAAGAGATGATAACTTGCTTCTTTGCAAACAGTAGTGTATTCAGTTTTGTGTGTCTGAATTCCTTCACTATATTTTTAGGTCACATTGCATATTGATCTTTTATTATTTTTTACATTCTGGTAGCTGATGAGACTGTTTCAAAACAAAAAAAATTCATTCCATTAAGCCATTGAAAGGTTACATAATGCTGCCACAGCTGGCAGGACATGGTACTTCAGCAGAACAATAAATCTGAGCTGTAAAATTTGTGTAAACAAGAAGAGAGTACATGCTGTGCACTAGTGCTTCCATTGAACAGAGCAGTATTGGTGGCACTCAGTTATAAGTATAATACTGTTTTGTTTGAAATAACAGTACAGTTTTTTCTTCTTTCATGAATGCAGAATTATAGTGTTATAGTTTGAAGTAAAAAACACTACCATTTGTTTGAAAAAAGTGCTTTTGTTCTAGTACCCACAGGAATACACAGAACATGAGCGCCGTCAGCTACTCATTGCAAGGCTTCCAAATGTTCAGACACTGAATGGAGGTGATGTTATAGGTGAGGAAGAACGGGAGGATGCAGAACGAGCCTTTATCCGATATTACATGGACAAACCAGAGTCTGATCGACCAGACAGGTGAGGTGGAACTGTGATGTAGGTTCCTTTGGTTGTGTAACTGGACTCAAAGGCTATCAAGAAATTGTGGTTACTTGAGAATTAAACAAAACTACAATTTTCACAACAAGAACTTGAAAGCATTAAACCATTGACAGTAGGTTTGTTTTTAATACAGTGAACAGTTAATGTTGCATTTATTCTAGTAATTTTTTGTTACAGTTTTTCATCAATTAATAGTATTTCACGTTGGTAATTACATCACTGTATTGTCAGTTAACATATATTTATTTGACTGTTATAATGCAATTAAAAAATTAAGAATTTTTGTATTTTAACTAAGTGCATCATGTTCTGAATCACGAGGTGCATCTCCAGGTTTTGTGTCTACACCATACATAAGCTTTTACAGTTTACACATCGCTGCAGATAGTTTGAAAATGTATCATTATCTGTGTGCATCAATGAATAACACATTTAACATTTTTCATGTACATGCTCAAAAGTGCCATGATGTCAGTGCTGCAGGTAGTGTGTCTGTGTCAAAGGATTAATCAAGATGGGGAACATTTTAACACTTAGTTTGACCCCATCTCAAAAGTAATTTTTTAAATACAATTTTTAAAAAATAGTCCAAACACTGCAACTTCCCTGTTCCACTGTTTCACTGTGTTGTTACGTGGTGGTGTTGCAGGTATGCTGATCTAGTGGCAGTGCATGGGAAGCTGGATCCTCTCGTAAATGTAGACTTGAGTCCTGAGAAGCGTGTTAAAGTTCGATTCACATATGGGGAGGCAAGTGAGGTTCGCAGCGTGGTTGTGTACCAGACAGTTCAGGAGCTCAAACAAAAGCTTGAGTCATTTGCAGGGATCCCCTCATCACGCATGAAGCTGTTCTATGTGGACCAGGAAATGAAAGACATCACTGGGCCTGAGGAAATGCGTTTCCCTAACAAACGGCTGTACAGTTACAACATCTGTAGTGGTGATGAAATCATAGTGGACTCCAAACAGTAGACATGACCCTGTCCTGTGCAGCTATACACATGTTAATATATGCAACACACGGCCGAGTTTTCTGTTCCATTTTCTTCCTGAATCTGTGGAGTCTGATCATCAGATTGGTGTATCTTCCATACATATCTTTCAAGGATCAAGATATGGAAACCTCTGTTATAACAAAACAGAGCTGAAGACATTGTGTTTTAGTTTCTGTCTGGATCACTGGAGACATGTCTCCAATGTATTCTAATATTATATTTGTTATGTGTGTAACATGACAGAAGCCCATTAAGTATGATCTACCTAGTTTCCATACTAACAGCTAATTGAAACAGGTCGTTCTGACTGTAGTGAGTTGCATAGCATGACAGGCCACTGATTGTATATAGCACACAGTAAGTCAGTAGACCAACTAAGTTCTTGAGATATTCATTCTTCTGGGATGCTCACTGTGTAAAATCCCAGAAGAGCAAGGATCTTATTAATACTGCAGTGGAAGCCTGAAATCATGCATGTAAGTTCTTGTTGGAGACTTGGACACCACTGTGCCAATTCTTGTTGACTGCTTCTGAGGAACATGGATGACACACAAGTGGCTGTGCAAGCATTCCTTGCCAACACTGCCTGCTCTATATCAAGTGATGTAGAGATGAGAGTATGACAAATGAATGAATATTCTGCATTCAGAAGTATTTTTGAAATGCACATTTTCTTTAAGGAATGACAGATTTGAAACATTTGCAGGTTTCAGTTTGTGATGTTGCAGTTTTTGCTTATGTTTCAGGGTGACACAACTTTCAAACATCTGAAAACTGAGACTTGTACTTTTTCTTTTTAATTTAATTACAGTTTTAATGAAATATTTTTAGGTCTTCAAAAGGACATATTATTGCATTTTGGCAGATGAAGCTATAGTGGTTACTGTCCTTATATTTTGTTTACAAGTAGCAATAAACACAAAAAGTACCCCAAAACATTTGGGTTGAACTTTATATGTCCATCTCTACTAAACATGTTCAGTAACTAACAAGCCTTTTAGTGGAGGTGGTGGTCCATTGACTGATTTTTAAAGCTGCTATACTTTCACTACATCTCATTTTGAGTATAAAGACTTGTGGAGAAACTAACATATTTTCTAGTCTGTGTTAGTGAAATTTATCATTGTTAGCTCTTATTTTAATTTTAATGTTATTTTTTTTTTTGTTTTAGATATTTTTCTTTATAAGCCATTGTTTTTTAAAGAAATTATTTTAATAATTCTGCTTTTTACAATGTATTTCAGCATCACAGACACATCCATATTTGGCTGTTTGTTGTAGATTCCTTAAAAGGAATGAAATGAGGCTTTCATTGTAAAAATTTTAGCAGACTAAGAGATAATATATTCTACCAGCCACGTTCTAGTTGGCCTATTTTATCTTGTATCTAAAATGATGATCATGTTTTGTGATGAACTAATGGAATGGCAAGAGTTTCATGTGCATAAAGTGTCTGGAATGATGTCTTCAGGTTACAGCATGGTTTGTTTCAACACCTAGCAGCTATACATGAATGACTGCAGTATAGCTTTCTCAGTAAGGTGTCAAGAAGAAATGTGCTTAAGAAAAATATTAGTTATGTGTTTAAAGAAGGGAGGGGTACTTTACAACAAAGCAAGGGCTGATTTACATCAAATATTTCATACAAACAAAGTTTATCAGGCAGTATGCTATATATGAACTAAGAGAAGACTAGCTGTAACAAACTACGAGTTCAAAGTGGCTGATTAGTGCAAACTGGAAATGAGGCAGATGGTTTCACTTGATCTCATAGGTTGTTAGCAAATACCCCAAATAGGAGACAAAAAAGTGCAGACTATAGTAGGAATTGGGCTTGGGGCTAACATATGAGGTTTTCATAGCAGCAAAAAATTGAATTTTTGTCTTCTGGGTTAAAATTCAATATTGTTTTGTCTTATGTACCATATCTTATCATATGAGGTAAAAATGTAGAAAATATGCACAAAATTGAATTTGTATCCTTAAATAAAGTAGGCCTTTCACTGCACTGATTTTCACAAGACAGACAAGTTTAAATGGCTTTGCATGGGGATATTTTGCTTGCTTACTTTATCCAAATCAGATAAAAAATTCAGAAAATACATGCTTAACCTTTTGGCGCCAGAATTATTATTTTTTTTTTAATTTTAGCACACCCTGTATATAAAATGTGAATAATACAGGAACCAAATACGTTAGAATTATGAAACAAACTGCATTTTGAAGAGAAAAAGACGGAGAGTCTATACCATGTTTAAAATATTCAGTACCTATATTTGTTGAATAAATATATAAAATGCAACTTTAGAGGTTATCGGTGCGGTACGACCCCTATAGGGGTCGTTAGGCGTCAAATGGTTAATTTCATTGATGCCCCTCAGGAAAGCAAGGCTGTCACTGTACGGGTTTTTTCACAAAACTCATGATTTCCGAACAGCATCACATGCTGATCTTCTGTACTGAATCACCCAGATCAGACAAGGAATAAGGAAAGTATGGGTATAAATTAATTTAATTTATGGAGAGGACATCTCATTGTGTTTGAATGAGTTACAAGATAAGTAAATTGTTTGTAGCTGCTGTTGAACACAAAAATATATTTAGTTTTTAGTTTTCCATATTTTAGTGGTGAAATGTTTCCGTCTTCTTAACCATCTTCCGGCCATCACACAGAAACTTAAGGTACATGCAGTGTATTTTATGTAGTATAAAAGGTAAAGCAGTCCTGTTACAGGCCTGGAGTGGCCCAGAGGGTTCCAGGAAGTTAAGGTTCCCAGATGTCATGACAACGGCACAGGATGGTGGTAAGGTTGTCAGCCTTACGCACCGGCCGCCTTTTACCCCCAGGAAATGCTCCGGGTACTCATTTCTGTTAGAGGCTGAGTCGACCCCAGGGCCATAGTGCGATCAGAAGGATTTTATGTCAGTGAAAAATCCACTGACACCAGCTGGGATCAAACCAGTGACCTTCCGATTTGTAGTACAGCACCTTAACCACTGTGCTACCGCGGTCCTCCATTTTATGTAGTATGGGATTCCATAATACTTACAATTATATTAAAATATATGTAAAATATTAAAAAACTACATAACATGTAGTAGTTTGTGGCTGTGTAGGATTTTATATAGGTAATTAATCATTGTTGGTCTTAAATGGACATTAAAATATATTGCATTTTACATTTAAAAGCTATTGATTTTTTTTCTTGTCACAAGTTTAGCACTTGTAGTTCTCTTATTGTTGCTTTTCTTACACGTAATTTAGATTCCAGGTATCTTGACATTTCCTTTTTCTGTACATTGATATACCAAATGGTGACTGTGGATGTTCTTTAGTTGCTGATCGGAGTTTTTGTTATTGTCGATGGGTATTTGGTTATCATTAATGATGTACACTGTAGTTTTTTGTATCGCAATGATGATTGTTGATTTGTTTATGATGCTGAGATACAAGGTGTATATGTGCGTCCTTGCTGTGCTATTGCTTGTTACTGCACAAGCAATAACACAGCAAGTACACCTCTATGTACCTTAAGTTAATTTCTGTGTGATGGCCAGATGATGGTTAAAAAGACCGAAACATGTTGCCACTACAGTAAGGAAAACTAAAAACTAAATATATTATTGTGTTTGACGGCAGCTATACACAAATTATTTAAAGTAATTTAAGCTTTTAAGTGTGACTTTTATTGGGCTGATTTTCATGAAACTCAATGCTTTATTGGCAACTTTTTGTGTAGAACATCTGTAATGAATTTCATGAAAACCTGACATATGGTTTAGTCACTGATAGTGGGTGATGGCCAGACAGACATGGATTCCATGAGATATTTTGAAGTGCTGGAATCAAAGTATTAATTAAACTCATGGAAAGGTAAGAATATACAATTGAAAAAAGTGAAGAGACAATGGAGAAAACTATGTAATGAGGAATTTAATATTTTGTAATTTTCACCAGATGCTAATAGAGTGAGGAATTGGAGGATGACATGGCTATGGTGTGTAACAGACATGGAAACTGAGAAATGCATACAAAATATTGGTTAGAAAATCTGAACAGAAGAAACCACTGGGAGTCTGAAGTGCAGATGAGATGATAATATGAAACTTCATATTAAGTAGAGTGTGAGAACATTGACTGAATTCAAATGGCTCAGAACAGGTTCCTGAGGAAGGATCTTGTGAACATGATAATACCCCCCCCCCTCCCCCCCTGGCGTACGATGGTATTTGATGCCTGCGTCTTTTGTAGTTAAGGAAGGAAATCAAACTAAAAATGGACTTCAATTTGTCTATTTTGCCTCGTGAATAGTGCCACCTTTTCTTCCAGGGGATTACTCAACTAGATAGGTGACTGTTAGCTTCTCAAGAAGGACTCTGTTCAAGAAGACAGTCCTTTGGTTTTGACTGCCATAATGATATCTGAGCACTGAACAGTGTAGTGGAAATACCTTCACATCCACATAGCTGAGAATTACAGGACCTTGTATCCTGCAGACACTGGTTCATTTCTTTCTGAATATAGCATTGTGACAGGTATAAGTATACGTGGGTTTTACATACCTTTCATTACTTCATTGTTCACATGTTGGAAAGGGGTTTAAGTTATTAGCAGGTGGCATTCAAGTCTTGTACGGCTGAAACACACAAGGATAATATTAAAATGAATATTGTGGAAATACTTGGTTGAAAAGAACTCAGTTGAACTAGCTTGGGGTAGGATCTGCTGGCAAGATTTTTGGTTATGTCTTTGAAGTTTTGTTTCCATAAACTTTACAGAAGACATTTCAGGAGGATGCTAACTTATGGTTTTCTGGTACACAGGGATGCAAGTCATGTGCATTTTAACGTAGACCAATGCTGATCAGGGTAATAGTGATGTGACTACTGTACAGGTAACACTAGCTTTTGAGATATCTGTTCCCAAGACTGGTCAAATTAACTGAATGTTTGTTTCTCTAGCTCTCCCTGTATGACTACTGATGCTCATTTTTGTTACATAATTGGTTTTTACTACCTGTAATTTTCACTGAAAAAATCATACATGGCTGTGTAAAGTGGAACTTCTGTTCAGTCAGAATTGTGAAATTTGGGGAATATCTGCTATTTATTCAGCAGCATTTTATGTTCATGTGACTGTGATTTCTTGTTGCAGTTATTCCTAAATTAACACCAGATGGCTGATAATGTCTTGGCTACTAGAAAGCGGCAAACTGTAACATTTGTTACAACACTGTATACTAATTATGGACTGGTCCTTTTTGTTGTATTAATTGTTGTGCAGATTGTTTTACTACGTATAGGTTCACTTAAAATTGTAGTGTCACGTACAGTTGGTTTCCTCCATATTATAATTCCATTATACAGTATGTCAATTTTATCTTATCCCTGAGCATGGGAGCTTTATCGCAAAGGAAGTCTGCATCTGCCAGGAACTTACGGCACTTCATGACTCTTGTATAAAATAAGATTAGTTGAATGGCATGTTAAAAACAGAATCTCAATTCCTGGTGGACTGAGGATTCCTATGTGATAAATCTCTTGTAAAAGCTGTCATGCTTGGGGATACAATAAAATGAACACCTGTACATAAAGAAAGTGAGCCTTAAATGAATTGGACAAGACTGTACTTAGTACTATGCAATGTAAGTAACATACTGAAGATTATACAAAAGTTTACATTGAGCTGTGCTTTATTTCTACCCATATTTTTTTGTGAACCAAATGAATCCATGAAGCAGAGTAGCTCAACAACAAATTCTGACCTGTGAATCCTGAAAATGGGTCAGCAGTCCTAGCAACTTATTGCTTCACAATTTAGTTGTCCTATTTTTTAGTTATACTGGGTAACCTTACACAAGCTTGGTCAGAATTTTTGGCACTCGTAGATGTTGGTATCCTATGCTACAAAACAAATTGGCCGGCGGGTTGCACCATCTCTGACACAAAGGCTGAGTACTCACATATTTCTCTGAAGCAACCTATGCTTGGCAACATACATTAATACATTTTAAAAAGTATGGAGAATATTCAAATCAAACACATCTGGAGACTGTTCTGGGTGCATGATAGAAGCCATTAGAAATAGTTCCCACAAACACATCAACTGATGGATTCGCTTTGCAATGAACTTCTGACCTGCTGCTGTAACCATTACTACACCACTGCAGCCTTGATGTCTCTGACCGAAATGTATGGCCATTTAGAGCTTTTTGGAGGGGGGGCTATACATATGGAAATCACACGATGGTGGGTGGAGCATCTGGGCTGCAAGTGCCCTGGGCAGTGTTGGTCACATGAGGATAGTTCTCATGAGCATGCTGAGATGCTCTCTTGATAGTGGTATTAAGATAATGGAGGGTTCAACAATAGTGCTGTGCTTATGGTAATTTCAAGGTCCTTGGATGGTCAATGTCTTAGATTCACAATAGACAAAGAATCTTGTGGTGGTACATAGTTTCAAGGGCACCTAAGTGAGTTCTACATAGAGGGGAACCAAGGTGACAAATGCATCAGTGCTAATGGGGATTATTCTTAATGGCCTCTTCTCTTTTGCCCTCACTCTCAAAACCTTCATACACAGCTCACTTGTAATTCTAAAATTCTGCTGTATTGGCTGTGCATATACTTATACATAAAAACCAGCAAATTCTTGATTACCCAATTTCTGGTTAACGTATTGTACCAGATCAGTAACAGCACCAATAGTATTTGAAAAACATTTAAATTATTGTCTTTGTGGTTATCACACTTTAGTTATCAATATTTTGGATGAACCTGCTCACTGCATTTGCAGGGCAGACAACTTCTGCATTTTGACACAATGGAATCTGGTGGGTTGGTTACCAGTGTCTTGGGGAAAACTGGTACTTTCATTTGCAAGGTAAAATACTTCTAAGTTATTGCACTGTGATATCTGGTATATGCTGGATGAAAATGTCTCATCTTCAGGGTGGAAGAATTATTTTGGATGACTGTAATCTGGTAGTTTGGTTTCCAATATTTTATGTAAAACTACTGTTTCCTGATGTAGTTTGGTATGTGGTTACCAGTGTTTCTGAGAAAATTGTTACCTCTATCTTTAACACAGATGATTTCTTCTGGGATATGAGATCATGTGATACAGTAGGGCTACCAACATGCTGAAGGAAACAGCTGCCTTGATTTTCAGGATAAAAGAATTCTGGGATATTACAGAATGTAGTCCAGCAGCTGATTACCATTGTTTTGGAGGAAACTGCTGCCTCCATAGTTAGGGGAGAAGACTTCTGTGTTATGACACTAGTCTGGAAGGTGGCAACCCTGCAGATGGAGGAAGCAGTTCCTCAGACATGGTAACTGCCCACCAGGCTACACTGTGCCACAAAGTCAAAAGATCATGCTATTAAATGTTCACTGCAGTGACAGCTCATAATTTTGTATTTAGAACAGGGGTACACAAACCTTGGACACCAGGTCACCATGGTGACTAAATATTGTTCAGTGGTGCCTAACATCTGCGGGACCTCCATATGGAACTTGTTACATGTCACACTTCCGGCACTAGAATTTGGAGATGGTTCCTAGATTTTTGGAAAATTTGTGCACCCCTAATTTAGCACACTTGTTGTTGGACTTCTAGTTTATAACTTTTATAATTACATTTAAGTATTTGCATACCTGTATCTAATGCTCATACTAACAATGAATGGAACTGTACCTTCACTTCTTCCTAGGCCTTCTTGTTGGGGTGCTTAGCCCTTTAAACGCCCAGTAAGATCTCATCTGCCATTTGCGGGCATTATTAGGAGCTCACCCTATTCTCCACCTTAGCAGGGTAAGGGTTAACTAAGAACAGGAACAACTCTTATCTTCCACCTTCATACCAGGCACACACACAAAAAAAAAGTAGCAACATTAGTCTCAGAACACTACAATATTTCATCATGGATCAGAACTTATAAGGCCTCCTCTTCTACTGCAAAGGTTCCTAACACCACATATCTCTTAGTATCATTATAGTTGTTTTATTTTACTTTCACAAAGAAGTTATTCAGTAAAGATTCTGTACACAATAAGACTGTTGGATATAACGTCAAGGTTCTGCACTGTTACATTGTTTGTAACTGATAACTTCCAAACAATGTTCACATAAAATATTTAGTTAATTTAGGGCAAATTTTTGTATCAATCTGCATATTCATGGATCCAATGCCTCATCATTTATCATCATCAAACTAAGAGGTGAAAAAAATATCTATGTGGCTGCCACTCTATACAAAACTACCCCAAAAAAAGTGGTATACTCTTCTAAGATGTACCAGCAGACATCATTTCAGAACACTGTTGTTCATGCCCCAGAAGTTACTGCCTGTTGTTATTACTAAATTTAGTAAACAGATTAAGAATTGCATTACAGGGGCTCTCAATGGCATAACAGAACACCAGGATCATGAAATCAGGTCACATGCTTCAAAATTAGAAACGGGATGCTGATTTTAGAAACTAACAAGTGATTCTTGCACCTATGCAAAATACTGTAGGCATTTGCAAGCATATCAACCTTCTCATGTTTTATCAAGTTAATCCAGGCCTTTTACTCTTCTGGGATCCTACACAGCCTAAGTTGGTAATTTGTTACTGATGTTTTTGGACACACTACTTGACCCCTGAAGATGGGACCAACAGGCAGTCATGAAACACTGGTAACCAATATGTTGTGTAACATCCCAGAAGATCAAAGGCCTCAAGTACACTGTAGCAGTAGCCCGCAATCTCACATAATCCTAGGCTGGTAACCCTTCTTAAATTCATTAATGCCTCGATACAAGAATCAAATATTCATGTTCTGTCTGTTCCAAGTTAATTAATTTCACCTTTCAAATATTATTTACTTTTGCTCCAGAAATGTCTACTAGTTCCATGCCTTATACTGTATGATTATCTGGACTTATTTTTACTTGGATCCTGTAACCACTGAATTTAGCCTCTTTCCTCTGATGTACACATCCTATCACTATTTACCTCTATTTCCTTAACTACTGATATGACTCTCATATATAAAAAGAATCCTGCCCTCAGCCAATGATTTTATTCCCCTTTTATTCCCCTTCCCTACATAGAAAAAGTACAAACCTCTGCTGGTTCAGTGCTACCTCTTCCCCATCTGTCCTCCTGAACTTCACTCAATCTATTCACACTTCGCTAATTCTCTTGTGACTGTCTGTCTTCAGTGATCCTTAACTTAGAGGATAACGTCCTTGCCTAAATTAAGAAATGGTCTCTGTTACCAGTGAGAGAAGAGTCATCAGTAAGTACATACTGTGAATTTTTTTTACACGCCTTACAAATTCATTTTTATATATGTTATAAGTATTTGTGTAACTAGTTGCACAATATATCACTTTATACAGCTGTGGATTAGAGAAAACACAATATGTGACATCTGAGGTTCTCACGGAGGTGAATATTAAATTATGGCAATTGCAGCAATGTTGGTGAAAAACAGAAACTTTTTAACCAGAATTAGTAACCTGTCACCCCTTTCTTTGGTCACTTTTATGTAGGGTAAATGAGATGTTCTGAACACACAGTATTCATTCTCTGAGCCCATCATGTGAAACACTGCCAATAGTCATCTCAAAAATACAAAGACACTTAATTCTGAAATAATCTTGTACGCAGTAAATGCACCAATCTTGTGTCACTGAAGGTCCCTACCAAACACATCTGTATGTGTGCACACACCCTCAGACTCACACATTCTTTCAAGGATTTTGATGAACAATTATATATTTACAGCTACGCGTTTGTCAAAGAAATCACAGCATTCACCTTTTTCAGGTTGATATATATTTTGACATAACACACTCCACCAGGTACAATTCATTTTCACATTATGGACTTCTGGGAAATAACATAGTGTAGTCCAGTGTAGACATACTAGTAAATCTGAGGAACCTACTGAAGATGAACGAAGAAGATTCCTCTGCAACCAGGGTACTTACCTGTCAAAATGAAAAGGTGTCATATGATATTCAAACTCACAATTCATTTTAATTTTGAAACTGTCATATTCAATCCCAACCTGGAATGAAATGCTGTAGGTCAGTTTATTTGAACACGCCACATACCAACAGGGCCAACAACTGTCATACCCAAACAAATAATTCTTTATACAAAAACCACAAAATTCAGTAATGGGTGTGAGTGTAGCTTTAACAAGGGAACCACAAAGTAAGAATTTCTCTTCTCCACCTGATGATGGAAACAGGCTCATTTCTGGAATGTTATGGTTCTTACACAAAGAATTATACATAATGGGTATGACAGTAGCTATATATTTGAGCCCAATGGAGTAAGAATTTCTTTGTGCACTATCTGCCAGAAGACACTAATTCAGCCCCTTCCCAGAACACTGTGATTTTTATATAAAAGAGTAGGATCACGGAAAATGTTCAAATATATAGCCTTTGACACTGTGTCACACAAAGGTATTATTATTGTGTCCATATACATGGCAGATGTGGTGATTTATCACACACAAAGCCTGCATCTGCTGGGAATTTCTCCCCACAGGTCACCTTACCTTATTTTAACTCTCAAACTTCTACCCTTCACCTTCTAAGCAGCCCTCACACCTTATGAAGTATATCTTGACATTTGAAAAAGCCACCAGTAAATAAAATAAATATAAATCAAGTCTATACACAACGTTATTTGTAAATAACAATCAGCAACGGGTTTCAGCTATAAAATCCATCTTCAGGCTGAATACAAAATTATATGGGAAATATACATTACAATGTCATGAATATTATAGATGAGATCTTGTCTTACTTCAAATGGAGGTATTATATAAGAAATATTGCACATTAAAAATAGAGTTGGAAGGTTTTGTAAAATCTGCAAATTAAAACTTTAAAAATTTTAAATAATATAAAATAACGGTGGTCTTGTGGAGGTGGATGTTGAAGTGTAGGGTAGTGCAAGACTTGAAAGTAGTGGGCAGCATGAAAATATTTCTCTCTGCAGAATTGTTATGATTGTAATATGTAAAAACATAGTATTTTTGTGAAATTTATAGGAACATATGAGGTGTATTACTATAACCGGGTAAATGTAATATAATGGTGGTATTTACAGTTTTACTGGTGTATAGGTGTATGAAGTGAATGCACATTCACTTCATACAACTGCAGACCAACATGAATGGCACTGTAACATATATTTCATATTATGATTCTGTATTCAGCCTGAAGATGGCTTGTGTGGCCGAAACACGTTGCTGATAATTAATTACAAACAAAGCTGTGTATAGACTTGATTTATATTTATTTTATTTACCAATATATTTAAAAACAATAGGGATGCCTTGCCTAAAAAAATGTGAAAAAACTCTCATCTTAGAGTATTAACTGTTTCCCTTCAGAAGTTGTGCTTCTATTCTTCCAATTAAAGTGGACTGCGCTACATTTTCTCTGCTTCAGTGAACTCCCAGAATAATGTTGTTGTGATTAATTTAATGTTATAGTTGGCCTCTGCAGCTTTAAATAACGCAGGTTCTATGATATTGTGCGCACTCATTGTATTTTAAGGTCACATAATGAACTACACAGGGATTTTTTTACACCAACATCTCTTATTTTGGTTGCTCATGTTCCTACTTAATACAGAGCATTACTCACCCAAGAAAAATATAAGTTCTCATATTTTACTTTTATCTGGCACCAAAGTGATTGGAGAAATTTCCACTCATCTGTATACTCTTCTTTTACACAGCACTGTTGATGGGGGGCATCTTTTCTAGGATGCACATGTTGCACAATGAGTAACCTTTAATCAGCTGAATACATTTCATACGTACACTGAGACAATCGGAGGTTCATTGTAATTTATTACAATGACAGTGGACAAATAAGTGCCCATTCCAGCCAGTCAGTTGTCAGTGGCAATAACGAAGCCACAGAGTTGGCAAACACACCTGTACACCAACAGTTCATAGCTTTGTGCGCTCAGGGATATGACAAATATTCTTTTCAAACAGAATGTTCAGTTTTAGCAAACTTTATTTTTAATTTATAGATGAAGGGATTATCATACTGGACCTGAGATTGGACTGGAAAGGATTCCCAAGCATGTTGGGGTCTGTCTCAATTACTGCACATTATGTTCCAGCTGTCTAGCCAAGTAACAGAAAAACAGTTTCAGAAAGTAACCTTAAAATGTATCACACTTGTAACTAACTTTTTATTCCTTGGTCAGTCTTGTATTTTTGAAGTGGCCTAAAATATCAGATACAAAGTTTTCATGCAAAGTGGATGTTGGTACTGAAAATGCTGTCCCTGCATAAACATACAACCCACATAGTTTAAACATGCTCAGACTGATAGAAAGTAGTTATACATAAGTAATTTATAACATTTTATTTTATAGGCCCAAAGTTTAAGCAATTTTGCAACTCCTGCAGTTGTTAATTTTGAAATGCTAGTCTGCTCACATCTACACCTAAGTCTGCCAGTTGTTTTTCTCCTTCGAGTTTCTCAACTAAAATTCGGTATGCATTCTTCATTCTCCCACACATGTTGAACAAACCTTATCCTCTTTAAATTAATCACTTCAATGATATCCAATGATTATATCAATTATAAAGCTCATTTTGCATGACTGTTATATATTACACCTCTCATGTTACTTCCTACATTTCAAGTCCAAATATTCTCCTCAGCAATGCATTCTGAAACACACTCAGTATATTTAATTAACACACTAACAAATGCACATATATATGTTATTTAATAAATCTAAAATTTACATTAAAACACTTAAAATGCTCCTACATGTTTCGATCACACAATCATCCTCTGGGAACAATGTATGTTCCCTGAGAATGATCGTGTGATCGAAACATGTAGGAGCGTTTTAAGTGTTTTAATGTAAATTTTAGATTTATTAAATAACATATATATGTGCATCTGTTGGTGTGTTAATTAAATAAACTACAGAATGCACAGTGCAACGATAAAGACACCCAGTCTATATTCTTCTTTCATTTGTAACATGAACAGAATCATACAGTGTGTAAGGTAAACATTCTGTCACAGTTGCAGCAGTCTTTATTCTATGAGATGTTTCTAAGTTTCTCCTCACTCAAATTTCATACACATGTGATGTTCAATTCTGCAGCAAAGCAGTATAAAAGGAGCAAAATACAGTTTTCACACTACTAGTTTCGAGAGACTCTGAAAGAAATTTCACTGCTGTGTAAATGTCTGTGACAACATGAAGGTATTATTCCATAAAACAACCAGACACACAGTAATATGTGATGCAGTACACAGTACCATGTACAACAATTTGTAAAATTATTATACAAAAACAACAGTATATTACTGTTATTGCAATTTCACATTTAATCATTCATAAAACAGGACTCTGCTTAAGATCTGTCTTCTGGGACATGACATGGCATTGACTGGTTAACAGTTACTGATGTTTTGGAGGAGCTCGACAGGAGTGCTGGTGTTATGCAGCAGGTGAGGCACCTGCCTCTTTCACCTTTGGTCTTGCCCACTGCATAACACCACCACTCACAGTGCTTTACTACCTCAAACATCCTCACCTATATAGTACACCCATTTTCTCCAATGTGGCTACACTTCTTGGACTGCCCAGACCCTGCAGATGGAGGCAAAAAGTTACTCTGGAATGTCGATAACCTTTACCAATTAATGTGGCTTAATATTCCAGAAGACTTGTATCCTCATCAACACAACTGTGAGAACCTCAAATCTCAAAAGCCTTTGCCTCTGTTTCACATAATTTACCTCCATCTACTATGAGCCTGAAAATATGTCACTGTTTTCAATGCAGTTATGCAGACTGTAAGCAAATGACACATTTTGCATTCTTCCTCTTTGTGTTGGCTTCTACTACTCTGTGCTACCAGAAGGACCTGCCCCAAGCTGTGGATTGGCAGGACTGGGCTCACTGGTGGTGCCCTGCAATGTCACTGCTGTGGCTGTGTTTTGGTGGACAATGTTGGCAGCAGCTGGTCTCAGCCCAGGACTGATGATTCGAGCATAAACTTGCTGTCGACCTGCAAGAAGGCTTATGTCATTTACCACCCGTGTCACAAATTCTAACACAACTTACTTTTGGTGTATGATCATCAAATTGCAATAATTTTTTTAAGATTAGGCTGAATCAGTGTGGTATGGCAGAGTGTTTTATCTATTTGAATTTTAACTTTATCTGTAGCTGGTCACATGACATGTAGTATCAACAGACATTCTTACCAAACCCTGAATTACAATATTTAATACAAACAGCCACAGTCCAGAATGAGTTTAATGCCCATTTGAGGAAACTAACTTCATAAAGCAGAGAAGTGTGTGCATGTTGAACAATGCATACATTTTGCTCTTCGACTGATAAGGCGTTTTAACGTCTTCCAGAGCTTCTGCAATAAGGCATCTTTTTTGTACTTTTACAGTTCAATAAACATAACATAATGGAGTCTACAGCACCTCATCCAGTTACCACCAATACCAGTGGACACTGTCCAATGTCTGAATTAGTGGTGGCAAACCAATGGACATGAGCCATTTTTGGATAAGCAAAACTTTGTTTCAAAAACCATTTTTGGAGAGACAGAGAAAGAAAGAAAGAAAGAAAGAAAGAAAAGGGGAAAAAAGAAAACAAAATCTAGTACAATGGGATATGTGTGTTTGAATAAAATTTATGTGTATGTGGAGAGTTTTTCCTCTTAGCTTTCAGCATATGACCTCACAAAATGGTTTTGAGCTATGTCACACATAAATGCAAGACATTTAGGACACTTCATGGTTTGGGCCCACGGTTTTATTTGAACATCTGATGAAGAAAGACCACATGGGAGATGTGGGTGAAGATAGGAGGGTGATAATACTTAAATGGATGTGAAAGGAATACAATGACAATATGGCCTGGATGCGTCTGGGATAGGATTCTGTGCATTCTTGTGAATGGTAATGAACCTTCAGATCCACAGAGTGCACAGAGTTTCTTGATTAGCTTGAGACTACTGCCTTCTCATAGAGAACACTGGTTGATAGGGTTAGTTCAAAGGCTATGAATGTCTCAACATGTTCTCAGAGCAAAGATGTTATGTCCTCAGTATGCCCGCTTTATCACCTATCAGACAATAGATACATCCAAAAAATACACCACTGATAGTGATATCAGAACAAAGTCATAAATGGTTACAATCACGTCATGAGTTTCCAGAGTTTTAGGAATCCTAGAAACTGTTCTGTAGGAATACAATGGAATTTCCTGTCCAACAACATGGTTGTGGCAACTAAAGAGACATGGATAGTTATTTTTGCTTTACAAAAGTTAAATGGGAAAGTCAAAACATAACACGTTCATCAAATAGACCTGATATGAATAAATATAATACATGCACAAGGACACTAAATGAAACAGGACTAATGTTCATGCGCATGTGCGCATTCTATGCAGACCCTCTGCATGACATGTTAAAACCTACTGGAGCTTCCCTCACCTTTGTTGCTTGCTGCTGCCGTTGTCTGTGCTAGAGGTATCACTTTCAAGCCTTGCAGTCCCTGTAGTCCCTGCAAAGTCTTGATGTTCAAAGTCCCACCTTGAAAACCAGGCGGTAGCAGTATCTGCTGAGTAGCACCTTGCTGCAGCACCAGTGTGCCGCCCTGCGCCCGCAATGCCTGTGATGCTAACACTACTGTCTGACCGCCTGCAGCTTGTGATGTCAGGATCACGTTCTGCAAACAACCCACAATTTTCTCACTCTGGAAGGCAGCAACATACCTGATACAGACTACAAATTCACAGTGTATTTTAAAAAATATGTTGTGAATTTGTAGTTAGAAGAGAGTGAACATTTTCAAAACAGGATGATGCAAAAGTACCACTACACTTATAAGGCATGTTGTGGATGGCAACGTAAGGTTGTTAGCACATGATAAACTGGCACTGTGAACATTGCCAGTGTCAATGTGAACTGTGTATCTGCCAAGGTAGCTGCCAGTTTCAACAATGCTTAAGAGTTACAGTATAATATTAACATAGCCTTAAACTGTAGTGATAATTTGTGACATTCTACATCATGTTCAGATTGATTCTGGGGACTACACAACAGCAATTCAACAATTTCTCTTATAATACAGATTTAGGCTGATCCCAGTGGCCATGTAGTCTAATGTGTGGATCTGCAGCTACTTGCTTGCTGGGACTGTGGGTTCGAATCGTGTGGGGGGCATGGATGTGTCTCTTGTGGCTGCTGTGTGTTGTCAGGTAGAGGTCTCTGTGATGGGCTGATCACTCATCCAGAGAAGTCTTAATGAGTGTGGTGTGTCTGGGTGTGACCTAACAACCTTAAAAATCAGGAGGCCTAGGACCTCTATGGCTGTTGAGCCATTAAAAAAAGATACTGTAACAATGGAGGCAGTATGATTCTCTGAAATAATAATCACATCCTTGACTACACAGTGTCATAACCCAGAAGACCACAGCACGATTAACACAAACGTTCTCAAAGTACTCTGCTCACACGATGTTACCCCTCTTATAGCTGCATGGCTGATGTGTCAGCCATCAGTACTCTTATGTGTTACACAGTTGGGCAATCTACTGACCAGCATTTTTAGTATGTTTCACATCCTTCTCATCCATGAAATTGCAGCAGCTATCACATCATTGAATAGCATGATTCTTTTACTCAATATACATCTCAGTATTTCTGCATTTCAAAAAGGTTACTGATTTTTAGCATCATCTACCTACACAGCCTGGCACCAAGAGGGATGAGTGGCCCTTGATTTTTAAAAATACATACCAGTGTTTCCCAAGCTGTTTTGCTCACACAAACCTTTTGTCTTTGAAAAACAACAATGGATCCTCACATCCTTGATGAAGTAAATACAGGGTGTATGGATGTCAGTTATCCAAAATTAAAAATTAATGTCTCAGAACTCATTTTAGATAATTACAAATACACACCAGTAGCACATGTAACAAGGCATGGCATAATTTGACCTTAATTAAATGTTGCTTCTTTCATGGCTCCAGGAACTTTCTTAATTAGATATTCTAAGGGTCACATTAAATGAACATATTGCCAATTAAAGAGCTTCCACAATTATTTTTAACCAAACATTACTCCTTTAACAAAAAAAAAAAACATAAACATTGAAGAAGCCATTACAGAAATGTAACCATGGATCCCCTGGAAACTGGTCATGGATCCCTTGGGATCCCCAGACCACACTTTGTGAAACACTGTTACATATGACATCTGACATACATATCTGTTGTATGTGTATTTATTTACTTATTTATGGTTTACTTAATAATGCCATCAGGACCTCAGATTATACATAATGAATGATGGGATTATAGCAGACAGCAGTCTAGAAGGATACAGAAGGAAGCAATGTGCCCTAATGTAAGGTATTATCTTGGCAACTGCTTGGACATGTGGAGAAAAGCCACAACCCCTGAATGGCCAGTTTCTGGGTCAAGTAACATTCTGTTATTGTGTTCATGGGTGAAATAAGGTTTCTATAATTATGAAACTGGAGATCATGCAAGAGGTGAACAGATGAATGATAACACCGATAGGGCCAAGAAATGATCCACTCATGTACATTCACTGAAAAACAAGTGTGTGATTTTCTCAGTATACCTGAAAACACTTGAGATAATTCTAAGATAAATGATCACCTGGCCAGCTGTTCCTTGTATAGGTGTGGACTGAGCTTTGCTGGCCAGTAACACAGGTTTGCCACCAATGTGAGCAAGGTTGAGGCCACCAGCTGCTGGCCCCAGCATACGCAAGTTGGCAGTAGCTGTCGTTGTGGTTCCTGCCACCACAGGTTTGCCTGCAGCCGTGACAAGTTTTGTAACTTGTGGCAGCTGCTGCTGTATGCCGGCTGTTGCAGCAAGAGACTGAAACAGTTGTTATACATTGTCACGCATTATACAAAAGTTGTTCAGAAAATAGGTTTACATGACATAAGAAGTTATGCTGGCTGCAATTATTGCATTTACCTGAAAACAAGATAACTCCCCTCCATAATCTTCAATTTTCAAGTAAGTACCTAAACAGAATGTGTATAATGTTGTGTGTGACAATAAGGCAGCACTCCACTTTGCAGATGAAGAATTAGGACACCATTCTCAACCAATATTTGGGTAAATACTGTTTATCAAGGCACTCTGGCATTGTGTAATTGTCATCTGTTTCCACAGCTGAAGCACAATCCTTGCAGCCATAAATTCAAACATGATTGTTAGGTGGACATAGCTGTTACACAATTGCTGATAACACAGGACACGGACCTTTAGAAAGACGGAGTCTGAAAGCTACTCTTAAAATATGATAAATGCTTCAATGGTGGAGATGACTTTGTGGAATAACAGGATTGCAGCACAATTAAATCTGGACTGTTTTTATTAGAGCTGAGGAAAAAAACACAAGCTACGTGCACTGTAAACTTATTTTTTGATTAACCCTCATATTCTGCAAGTGTGTCACGCTTCATACCAGATATGAGACTGTACCTTTAATATTAACTTCACATTTACTACAAATAGGTGTGGAAACGTGTAATCCCAATTAAAGCATATATACAGTGGAGCCTCTATTAAGTGTTCCTTGATTTAACATTAAACATTAAATTTATATCAAGGATTAATCTCAATGTTAAACACTACTCATCTAGAATCTTCCTCTGTTTACTGGTCAAATACACTGTTGCCCAAATAAAACTTAAAATGTGGTTTACCTCTACTTTTATATAATCAGCTTATGTTATCTCATTCCTCATTGGTCTGGGTGTTAATTTACCTATATATATATACATATAAAAGCCTAAGACTCAAAATTCTGTCTTTACAGTCCCCATATAGGAAGTCTTTCTTACATTGACAGCTAGTGACTGTAACATTGGGTGGTTGTGATGGCCAATTATGTCTTACTGGATAGCGGCCAATATGTAACTATGTTTAGGTTGGTATTGCAGCCTTGACTTTTGCTGATAAAAGATTTCTACATAGTTAAATCACTTCTATCAAGCTTGCATTAAGGAATTTCCCAAGTTTGTGGCATGAAAATTGAGCAAAACTGTCATTTAGGTGTATTTCTCAGTCTACAATGTACAAGACAGGATCAACAGAAGTGTTACCTCTGGAAAAACAGCCAGAGATAAAAAATGTCAAACATTTCCATTTATTTGCAACAGGTTTTATACAAGTAAATGACACACATCTTTTTCCCCATACAGAAGGTAACCCTGCGGTGTTAACGGACTTTATTAGCAAACAGTGTACTTCAATCCTGTAAGGATTATGAATGAAACACAGTTCTGGTTGGAGCAGTGAGCAACATAAGGAACCCGCCATCACAAAACCATTCACACTTCACAGTCAGAAATTAGTGCTTTTCTGTGTTATTTTGCTTATGTCTCTAGATTTGTTGTGAATTTATTGCTGACACAAGCCTAGTTTGCCCATGGAGAAGACAGTTCTTCCTCCACTATTTCTGGGCCAGAATTAGATTGAATTAGCTAGCAAATAAAATTATTTAAAACCAATGAAATTACAAATTAAATTTGCTACAGAACTCCATTCAGGTTTTGACAGTAACCTAGAGTCTGCAAGGATATTAACAGCACACAAAATTACTGTTCCTCGTTTTTGTTAGGGATCTGTAATAACAAAAACACATTTTAAATAAAAATTGTAGATCTTAACTGGATACATATTTGATCTTCTGTTTAAATTCTTGCACAATAAGTTGTTTTTGATAGAACAAAGTTAAATTAAATAAGAGAATAAAGGTGATGTCCCATAAATTGTTGACCATTCTACTGCTTCATGAAAAATCTGAAACATATCTACATAACTTGTCGATAATATTCTTATGTTAATTGCCAACAAGTATAAGCAGCAATACTGTGATGATATGTCTGAAATTCAAGGCAGGTTTGTAATGTGTAGTAGTAAATGCTGCACAAAGAAACAGATCACTAAACTGTATCAATCTTATAGATGATATGAAGCTTTTGACAGGAAAGTGCAATTAATCCTTCTTGGGCACTCAGTTGTATCAGAACAGTGGAATATGCCATTCTATCTTCATGTATCAATCCCTGATAATGAACCCATTGACAGTGTGTTAGATGTTCAAAATCCATTCCATCTTGACATGGCTGACTACCCATGAAGATGTCATTGCAGGGTAACTATTACACTGATTCACAGGTCTAACTAGTTTTAGGCAATTGCATGTTGTTTAAGTTCAGAGTTTTGTTTGTTGACTTCCAGAACTCAGTTAATATCTAGCACAGTCATTTCTTAAATTTATTTTTGGTGCATATAAAACTATCAGCATTACAACATACTATGCATCTTGCAAAACAGCCCTATCTCATAGTACAAGAGATTCAAGATTCTAGCCATTACAGTAACATTCAGCAATAAAGTTGTCAGTAGGTTTAATTACTCGTAACTTCTTGTAAGCATTTCCTCAGATCAAGTTAACACAATATGGCCAACCATTTACAGGTAACAAAACAAAAAACCAAACACTTTCTGTACCTGCTGATTGGTGAGCTGAGTCTGGAGCACCCGTGGCTGCCCCACGGACAATAAGTTTCCTTGGGACACAACTGCAAATTGTGTGCTACTGGGGATCTGAATTAGGCTTGTTTGCCCAGGTTTTCCTCCAGTTGTCACACGCAGAGCTGTGCCTAAGAAAATAAAAAAAATATGATAGCAACAGTGACAACTGCTGGGGGGTGGGGGGGTGGGGTGGGGTGGGGTGTATGTGTAACTAAACAACAGGACAATATACTTAATGGTAAATTTTTCGTTTCATAAGTCAAACTTTTATCAAAATGTCTTAACCATTATCACCCAGGAAGAGGATTTTTAAATACTCCTTTGCTACAGCAGGATTAAGGCCATATTTTAAAATACAGCTAATATTTTATCCTCCAAGAACAGGGGTTTTAATTTTTGCACTTCTATGGGGCTGGCTATTATACTTTAACTTGAGGAAGCAGTAGTAATATTAAAATAAAACACAAAGCTTAGCTAGCAGGACTAAGCACACGCATCACTGCAAGAATGCAGTGAATAACTGATAAAGGTTAAGTGGGTGAGCATGAAAAGGGGCAAAATCTGGAGTTCTCTATACAAGTAAGGCGAGGTGGCAGGTATGCATACCGTATGAAACCATTATACAGTTGTACGCACCTTGTGGTAATGTACCGTGCTGTTTCTGGTGTGCCAGTAAGCTCTCCATGGAGATCATCTGTCCCTGAGCACCTGTCAATACTTTGGCTACCACAGGCTGTGGCTGTTGTTGCTGCTGTTTTATGACAGTGGAAGCACCAGACACAGACTGAGTACCTGCTGTCATAATTGCAGTACCTTGCTGCTGTAGTGGTGCTTGCAGCGTCATATGCGATACAGGAATTGGCTTTCCACCAACTGCGGAAGAGTGATTCACACCAATTTCAGCAGACTCAAACTTTAAAAAAATACCGATTACTTTTCATCTCTTAAAGCTAATGGCACATGCATCTGAAAGAACAGGACCAATTTCTAAACTGGAATATGTTATGTACATTAGCAAACATTTACAAATTCAAGTAATGTATTATAATACCATTTCTGTACTAAACAAACAAAGGGTTGCCCTTCTGTCATTATTCTGTTATGTCTGTCTGTCCATCCACTTGTCTGCCCACCTGTTCACATTACTTAACTGCTATGGGCAGCCCTGCACTTCAGATGCTAACACTCTCGTCATATGACCACCCAACCTGGTGGATTAAAAAAGGTAAACGATTCACACTACAGTGAACTGTGTGCCGTAGCTGGCATTGTAGAGGTACAGCTACAGTCTTTGTAACCTAACCTTTGGCACTGGATTGAGGTCAGGCATGCCTATGCCACTTACACCAAGAAAGCCTGTGTACTCATCAGACAGCTCGGTGAGCCGCAGAGTTGTTCTGGACAGAGTGACAAAGTGAAATATCTCAGTCCCCACTGAGAGATAAATAAAGATTCTCCATTTATACACTAGTCACTCTACTGACTAAGCTACCTGGCCTATCCTCAAAAATAAGCCAATAGATAAAGATAATGGCACTATTACCTCTAGCCATGACACGAGGCTGGGTCTGTCCCTGACCCAGGATTGACATGGTGGTGATGACACGTTGTGATGTAGGGGTTGCAGTTGTGGCTCCTATACTCACAACCTGTTGTTGCTGCTGCTGCTGCTGTTGTTGTTGTTGTTGTTGTTGCTGCTGCTGCTGTTGTTGCTGCTGCTGCTGCTGCTGTTGTTGTTGTTGTTGTTGTTGTTGCTGCTGCTGCTGCTTCTGCTGCTGCTGCAGTTGTTGTTGCTGCTGCAGCTGTTGTTTCTGTTGTTGCTGAAGCTGCTGTTTCAGCTGCTGCTGAAGTTGGGCAATAGCTGCAGCTTGCTGCAACAGAACACATCATGACATTAGGACCAAATTTGGCTCCTCTGTATTTATTCAACTGAAATCTTCAGTTCTTATCACGTTCAGAACTGGCTGCCTGCTTCCCCACCCCAGCTGCTGCTCTTGACCACATCTCAAGGACAAAAAAGTTCTAGGAATCATTTACAGTACATCCGAAATCATGAAGGTGCCAAGAACTACCATTACTTCTAACACCAAACAACAACAATGAATCATTAAGAGATCCATTCAGTAAGTAATTTACACTAGTACAAATTCTCACTTCCTTGACTCTTTTCAGTCCCAGGTCAAACACTATGAAATTCATAATATGTAAATAACCAACAAAACACACTACAATGTTTATTACACATTTTATTCAAAATTGTCTCACTAACATGTTTCAGCTGCTATTGCGGCAATCTTCAGGGTGATATTCTTACAAGAATACAAAGGTACAAATGTGGTTAGCTGTGTCGCTGTCACTCTACAACAATTAAAAATTATTAAAATTTCAGTTAAAATTACATTAGTAATATAAATATAGGTTAAAAATGGGTAATGCTTAAAATCTTGCGAGTTCAAATTGTTAAGTATGTGTGGAGTGATGCCTGATGCAGTGATGTGGTGAGTTTTAATCCAGTGTGTAAGTGATTTGTAGACATTGTGATACACTGGTTTGAACTAATTTTAACTGAAATTATAATAATTTTTAATTGTTATGGAGTGATGGTGACACAACCATATTTGTGCCTTTGTATTCTTGTAATAACAACATCACCCTGAAGATGGCCACAATAACAGCCCTAACATGCTGGTGAGAAAAATGTTAATAAAATACATAATAAATATTGTAGTGCATTTTGTTGGTTATTTATATATTATGGACCTGTTTAATGCACAGAAGATGGAAAATATTAAAACTATGAAATTCATTTTAGGAAACCAGGTGAATGTCATAATTCCCATTAAGCAAAATACTTCAGCAAATTTGAAGTTCAAGATTGTTTAAATGCCGAAAAGTGCAAAGGTAATACACAACAGATTGAAGATGGATTCGGTGTGAAGATGTTTAATATACCCACTACTCTAAACTTAATCTAGTCTAATCTGTTTTAATCTAATGCAATCCTGTCAGAAGGCATCTCACATTTATTTTTCCATACAGGTCTTCTCTCAGAATGCGTCTGCTACCTTTGACAGCCTTACTGCCAGTTTTTATCGTGTGCTGAGAGTCAAATCTTTGCTCGTTACATACTAAATTCCTCAAAGCAGTTCATGCACAGGAAAAACAAGTAGCAGGATTTTGTATTTTCCATTGCCAAAATGTCTTTTCTTTTAATTAGAAGAATAATATGTATCTGGTACAAGTTAGGACAGAAATAAGAAAACAGGCAATACACATACAATGTAACATTTAGGCGTATTTGTGCAACTACTGTCGCTGTGGAATAAGTATTACATATTCTGAAAGTGTGTTTGTAGCCTTAGATATACAGCATGCAATGTGCAATAGCCATATTGTCATCTGTGGCCTGCCCAGCTGTACAGCATTTTTCCACATTATCTAAAAAATTGCACACTTTTTAAAAAAAGTTATTGAATGTGAAATGTGTGTTTTGATTTTCTCTACAACTTTTTTCCAAAACATTTCTCATTCTAAGAAGAATGGAGTGAGTTATGATAAAAAATGTATATTGGTCTCCATGTACAGTACCTGTTATTCCTGTAAAATTTTAATGAAACTTGAATTTTCTTGACAGATTTTTGAAAAACATTCCAATATTAAATTTCATGAAAATCCATCCAGTGGGAGTCAAGTTGTTCCATGCTGATGGACAGACAGGCAGATATGACAAAACTAATAGTTGCTTTTCATAAGTTTGTGAACACGCCTAAGAAGGAAGGGATAGGACTATATTTGTGAGACAAAGTTTTGTACCATCACCATATTTGTATTAACATAAACTAAAATACTTCAAACAGAATTTCTACGTATGTGTATGACCTACTAAAGAAGTCCAAGGAAAAGTCTTTGATAAGCTAGCAGGTCCTCAGATAAGCAAAATAATTCCTGCATCATATGACACTGGAATGTTCAACACTCTGTTCACAAGAGCTTGCCACTTTTCTCCATCCCGAGCCACAGAAATCCAATCCATGCCCACACATCCTATTTCTTTAAGATCCATTTTAATACTATCCTTCCACCTACATTTACACATTCCAAATCTTTTTTTTTTTTTTTACATTTCCCAACTAAAGTGCACACATTTTTATTTTCCCTGACACATGTCACAAGCCCAGCCCATCTCATCCCCCCTTGACCTGATCTCCAGTGACTCTCCTCCATTGACAGTTTGTGCACAGATGTGACACAGTCAGCCTGTGCAACTCACCTTATTTGTAGGTTGCTGCAGTAATTGTGGTTGCTGCTGGATTGTACCGATTATTGTTGGCTGTTGCTGTTGTTGTTGTTGTTGTTGTTGTTGTTGCTGCTGCTGTTGTTGTTGTTGCTGCTCTGCTGGCTGCTGCTGTTTAATGAAAATGGTCTGCTGTTGGGAGCTATCTGGTGTTGTGATGGCCTTCACAGCATTCACCAGCTTCACACCTGACAAACTTGTAACGAGTGTCTTCCCTCCTGCTGTTAGCATTGGCTTGGCAGATCCAACTGACTGTGGTGCTTTAGATCCAACTAGTTGCACCTAAATACCAATTTATAAACAATTGCGATACGAATGCTACAAGATCAATCTTTCCCTTGCCATGAGTTTGTTTCAACTAGAATTTTGAAAACTACTAATTAGTTTCATTATGTCTATCCATCTGCATGTAACTGGGTCCTGAATTATGTTACTGATTTTGGTCACAGTATCCAAAACTTTGTAAAGAAGTTTTAATTTTGATTCACAGTAAGGCCACAGAATGAAATCTAATACACTGATTTCATCCACATTACTGAAGAGCTGTTACATTTACCCTTCCAGTGTACTCTCCCAAATCGCTCCCCTCTACCAATAATTTGAGGTCAAAAAATAGTTGCCATTTTGTCACTTGCAATCAAAAAACTTTGGTTGGTGACATAATTTCCCACTTGACTGTCTGGAATTGGATTTTGGATATGCAGCTGTCTCACTTTGTCACTTGTGCCAATGAAGTAATGGCACACTGCATCCAAAGAAGTTAAGCTCAACATAATTGTTGTTAAATCTAACAAATCTTTCCTTTGAATCAAATCTTCTACCTCAATCTTACAGCTCACCTGTGAGTGAGTACGACAAACTGTATGACAACAGGCAGAAATTAATCCTGCATGATGAGGGAAGGCAGAGCAAAAGCAAGAAGTCAGAAAGTATTAATTCTCCTGTTGTCTGGTGACTGAAGTATTTGGACAGATACTGTTTTTCAAAACATTTTAGATCCCTGAAATGCTCACAGTAATAACATCTACTAGCAACATGTACTTTGGGCTGGTTAACTAGGCCAATGAGTGCTGCAGGCAAGTACAACCGTATAAATTTGGGTCAGGAAGGGGAACCTTGAGTGTTATCTTCACCACCATTCACAGGACTTCTTTCTGTGGCCTCAGCATAAAGTACTTTGGGCAGTTTCATTATGTCAGCTTAAATGCTTTTGTGCGATGTGAAATTACACTCATTCCATCACTTGATATGTTTTATGCTTCCCAGAAGCACATCTATTTCATTAAAAACAAACTCTTGTGCTTCTCATGCTTTCTAAAGTTATTATTTATTTTCATTACTGCTATTTCATAAGTTCTTGGAACCAAATGGGCAATTGTACCATGAAAATGGATTCTGATGTTTATGTCAGTTTTATTTGACCCACTTAATCACAAACATTGAGACTGTACCATATATCGGGTAACATCTTCCTTACACTTCATTCATCCTGAAGAAGGTGAGTGCAATGTATGCCAAAACAGAACAAATTCAACAAATCATGCTGCTAAAACCTGAAAGTGAACTCATATATCAGAGTTTTGTCTGTTATTTTGTATGGTGTGAAACTTGCTCTCACACCATGAGAAAAAGACAAATTAAGGGTGGTGAAGTAAACAATTGAACATGAGAAAGAGGAGGCAACACAAAGATGGTGAACACTGCAGTGAGAAGCTCCAAAAGTTTTATTCTTCGCCAAATATGTATCAGTAAAGGTAAAGGTAAAGTTTTCCCATTACAGACCCGGAGTGGCCCAGAGGGTGGGTAGAGGTATAGTTCTAATCTTCCATGACCGCGGCACTAGAAGGAGGTGAGTAATATGTATCAGTAGGATGACGAAATAAAGGATGAAAACATAGGAAAGGGACAGCAGAGCCATGTAAACAATGTTTTGGTTAAGAAAGAAAGAAATAAACAAAACAAAGAGATTATGTGGAAGACCTAGACACTGATAGGAGTATGTGGAATGGATTAATTTGGCTTACAATACGGTCCTATGGTAGGCTCTTGCAACCATAGTAAAAACCTTCTTGTTCCATAAAATGTAGGCATTTCTTGATTAACTTTAAGGACCCTGCTCCATTAAGTTAGTGGACAGAATGGAGAAGGGTTGATTATAAGACAAACTTCCCTTACAGAAATAAGATAACGTCTTCCTTCAGAAACACAAGTATTCATCTCTTTCGTATCAGCAAATTAATATACCACATAAAAATCATTAAAAAAAAGTCTTAAATTACACGAGTAATTAAATGAATTAGACTTACCTGTGATACATTCACCAACTGAGCCGATGCGGTGTTCATTAGAGCTTTGGGACTGGAAAGGGATGGCTGGGCTGCAGGTCGGTTGGTCATGGGCACCTTCTGCTGCTGAACAGTACAAGATGGCGTCGTAATGGCTGTAGCCACAACAGCTGTGGCTACGGTCGTTGAGGTTACAACTCGTGATGAAGGCAAAGAAGAAGAGGAAGATGATGATGATGATGAAGAAGAAGAAGTAGTTATGTTTCCAACCAATGATGAGGTTGGCTATGGGGAACAGAAACCTGCATTTAATACCAACTGTTTTTGATGGGAAATGTCAAATCTTAGATTTTGCTATGTTTCAGTATACTACAAGGGACAAAGCTCATTTAATTTCATGGTGCTGGGAGGATCAAATTTAACAATAGGACAAGGAGGGTGGTGATAAAATATCTTCTGTAGGTATTGTTTTTAGTAACAAGGTTTAGTGCAGCATGTAACTAAAAAACACTAACCAAAATCCAGCATAATCATGCTTACCATTCTCAGTGCTGTTGGGGGGTTGGTGCTGCTAGTCTTAACAGCAGTAGAGTCCCGAAGTGTGGCACCTGTTAATCCTCTTGCAGCATTCATTGCCTGCATCTGCTGATGGGTCAAAGTTACAGTTTTTAACACTGGGGTGGCACTGGTTGTAGTCACCTGACTTGTCAGTTGCTGTGTCACAGTAACAGTCTTTGCAGCTGCGGATGCAGCCATCTGCTGATTCTGACTAACAGGTGTTGTGAGGAGGGACTTACCAGCTGTCACTCCACCAGCCAGTACAGTCGGTGAGGTTGTCACCTGGATGCAGGTAGAGAATTTATTCACCTACATTAACATTACTATTTTCCAAGCAATGAAGTTAAAGTTAAAATTTGTATCCTTAAATTTTCACAGCTTCTATCTAAAGTAAATATTTGAATTTTGGGGTTTAGCTGCATCCTGTACTGAAGATATTCCATTCTGGCATACATAAAAGTTGTCATCTTCAGGCTAAGACAGGCAGGAAATGTTAGTGCATGATATACAGGTCTTGCACTCTGAGATATCCTCTTCCTTCTGCCTCACTTACCATGAAGATGGTAACTGTAATATATGTCAAAATGTTCGAACCACTTCTATCATGCATAGCTGAACACCAATAGCTAAAGGTAAGCAAAAAGGTAGAGTTTCCCCATTTATTTAAGCATTACACCGTGAAGGTAT
>Ga0123354_10000516_pt1 | contig 39127 bp, 12 predicted proteins | sample TergutLab28metaG_2_FD_97872 | JGI IMG/M metagenome (GOLD analysis project Ga0123354, IMG submission 97872) | Labiotermes labralis P4 segment gut microbial communities from Petit-Saut dam, French Guiana - Lab288 P4 | ecosystem: Host-associated > Arthropoda: Insects > Digestive system > Gut ... | reverse complement strand
GTTCATTACCGCACTCACAAGCGTCCGCCACCTATCTCTATCCTGGGCCAGCCCAATCCAGTCCATATACCCACATCCTACTTCCTGGAGATCCATCCTAATATTATCCACCCATCTACGCCTAGGCCTCCCCAGTGGTCTCTTTCCCTCCGGCTTCCCTACCAAGACCCTATACACCCCCCTCTCTTCACCCATACGCGACACATGCCCAGCCCATCTCATTCTTCTAAATAGCTAAATAAAATTTGTAAAACTTTCTTTCGTAAGCATTCAACGAAATAAACCATTTGCAAAACTTTAATGTAAAGGGCAACATGCTATTAAAATCTGTCTCAAATAAATACGGCAATGGGAAAAGGACTAGCGTTACTGAGTTTAGGATAGGAACAAATGATATTGTGTACAAGGTCAGGGATATTCGAGCTGTATTAAATGTGGGGAATTTCTTGGTAACAAGCGACTGTTAGACTGTTAAGGATGACAGGACAAGATGGCGTTAGATTGTAATAGTGTCCTGCAAACAAAGAATTTTATTATTAGCTCTACGAAAACTGGTGGAATTTCATCGCTGAATGTAGACGAAACCTAGCCCAATATTTGAACCAGGGATGTTCGGATAGTAAAGCAAGCCTCTCAACAACATTGTTTTGTGTTAAGTTCTTGCTAAGGAACTCACCATAAAAATGGAGAGAGTTTTCAATAACAAGTCCACTTTGTATGCATAATATGGCAACGGAGGCTTTTATATTAGAGTCTCCAGAGAGAAGTATTTTCAATTTCTTGCTAAGACGCTTCCAAGCACTTTCATCAGCAGAAGCAAAATTTAAAGCTAGATGTGTTGTATATTGCTACCTCCATTTGCACATTAATGGGATGAAACTTTATCACTGGAATTTGGTTCAGCATTCAATTTAGTACACTCACAGTACCGGTTCGCTATATAATACGTTCCCTTACTCCATGAACCGGTTATCTAGTCGTCCATTCAGACAGACATTTTTCAATAGTTACATACATGAATTACGTAACACAAATGGCTTAACAGAGGTTTAGTTACTGTGAACATTTCTTCTGACTTGTGTCGTCTCTCAATCAGTAGCCATCACTTTCTATCACATGCCAGAAGACCACCCAATACGACATTTTATCACCTTCCAGCTACGGAAACAAGATTATCTACACACGACTGCAAAATACTACAGACGTCTAAAATTCTTGTTACTCGTTCACGAAGCAAACGATTAGTAAATTTAATTACTTATATGTTCTTCTGAAGGACACGTTCTGTCTTCTTTAGTTTCATATCGCCATAAAATAAATAAATTTCACTTTTTAAGGGCTTAAGTTCCTGATTTTCATGTAAAATATATGCTGTTATGATACACACCACCTTACACTACGGAGTCAGTAACGTTTGAGAAGCAATGTTTTCCTGAACTAGTCGTGACATTTCCCGCAAATTATTGCACCCGCATGTTCATTTAAGATTTCCAAAGAGCCTACGACTTTTCCTTACTTTGACCCAGATGCATATATTATACGGCCACACATCCTACTTGGTTAAGATCCGTGTATTCCCATCTACACCTAGGTCTTCTAAGTAGTCTCTTTCTCTCAATTTTTTTCCACCGAAAGCCTGCATGAATTTCTGTTATCCGCTCTGGGATCCACATGATACATCCATTCCAACTTCCTTGATTAAATTACCTGCATTATGTTCAGAAGAAAACAACACGAAGCTCGTAATTGTCTTGTTACTTCCATCCAGTTGGGCCAGAATGTATTTCACAACACTCAAGTCTCGAATGGCCTCCTCCCATACCCTTTTCTCAACTACAGAGACGAATTTTCACATCCACATAAAACGAAAGATGGGTTTATAGTATTGTACATGTTGATTATAATCTTTTTAGAAACACAGCGTTTATACGAAAGAATGGAGACAGGTAATCTTCAAATTTAATCTGCCCTCAGTTGTTCAATGCATGATATTGCAATTTCTTACTACGCTTACAAAATATCTGAACTTTGCCACTTTTTCGAAGGTCTTATAATGTTGTGGTTTTGTCCTGCTCTTGTGTTGACGAAGCAGAACATATGATTAGTTAGCTCTTAGGCCACACTCCTTACAAATGCTTAATCATAGTAAATGCTAGTCTCAATCCACCAAGGCACAAAATTATTTACATAAATCAAACACTCCATTAGCAAATCCCCAACAACTTTCGACGAATCCCGACATCACCAGGAGGTTTTCTTCCAAACACATGCACTTCAATAGATTTCACTGTGTATTAAGTGGCTCTGAACCAAAAGTAACATATTGCCTGACTTATAAATATTTAATTATTCATACTTTTACCTAATTGATATTATTATAGCCTCTGTTTACTTCAAGAGTTCCGTATAATTCCGCTTGTAGGATTTGAATTAGCTAAAGGATCTTAACAATAAAATGGTTAAATAAACTATTGTAGTTAATATTTCAATTAGTAACATAACATTCAAACCTTTGTACCTACAAGTTATAGGTAGAAAACTGCCTGCCGATGGCAATATTCAGCTGAAATATATTGCCGTTTTAAAAATAAATTACCGATTTATTTGATTGTTATTGTACTTTGATGGTCATTGATTTGAAATGACGAAGTTAACAACTTTGAAAAGTAACAGATTATCAAAAATATAAAAAGCTTTCGGAAGACGAAAAACCCATGCAGAATTTCAGCCGTTAAATTTCAAGGAAAGGTACTACCTGGAGAAAGTAAGAGAAATAGGTTCATATATAAATGTAATATGAAAAGGATTCTAGATACATAAGAAATAAAATTGCTGAGTGGATTAAGCTACTCAAGTTATTTTGTAAAAATAGTGATGTCAATAATTCTCAAAAACTACGGCATTTTCAAATACTCTCAGCGTGAATTAACCAAACGCGTTATCCAGCACTTCAATACAGCGGTGTTATTTTCAAATATTCAGGTAATATTTCTGACCACAAATTTGTCCTTCATTGATGCTGTCCATCCTACTGTCTACCGCCTTCATATCAGTTAGTTTACACCGATGTTGATTAAAACTACCTGATTCTTTGTTTTTCTTCTACACTCAATTTACATGAAACAATTTACTCTATTCTAAAAGGTGTTAGATGCGTTTGAACACGCAGGTTATGAGAAACAGGATCAGGGTAGAAGAAAAATATTCGCTGTAAACCGAAAAGTGACAGAAACAACGGCTTTTATCCCTCGCTGTCAGAGGAAATTGGCAATGTCACATTCCATTTCCTATGGGGAATGAGAGTCGAAGGCTGTGTCGCTTGACTCAAGTGGTGGAGTGATGCAGAGAAAGGACCACCCGGAGTTCAGAAACCAAAACCTGGAATGTTTCAAAGACTTAACAATCTGAACGTGCACTCTATTACCTCCCATACAAGCAGCAAAACGAATACATTCCTCATTGCCTTCATGGCTTAGAAATTACGTACTCAAACCGGCAAATTCCTGCACATAGTGGCCGAATCCCACACGACCTAGACACTAACTCTGGATTCCACCTGAAAGTAAACAGGCAATTTCATTCAATTTTATTCTTCTAATGAACTTGCCGGTTAAATAGCTACTGCCAATTTATCTCCTGCCTTCTGCTTAAGATTCTGAGTTCAGTCTGTAATTACCTGTCTTTCAGGAACAAACAGACTGCTCTACAAGATTTAGAAACTGAATTACGCACGGACTGATTTCTGGATATAGTCATATGTAGGTAAAACACGTAGACCGAACACTTTTAACCACAGCTTAATGGTTAAAGTTCCTTTGTGAATATCTCAATGTGAAATCTGATAAATCTAAAATTATTTGAAATCACGTGTCAAAGAACATGTTAAGAATGCATCTAACATCAATTTTCATATGCGTCACCCATAGGAGGTATAAACTTCAAAAAGCTTGTGCGACGTAAATTAGAAATAATAAGCTTAATATTAGCCTACGTGTTTGCCAACAAGCCGAATTCAAGAAAAGGATGGAGCATGTGGTTTTCAGAGACTAATATTCACTTGACTAAAAGCATCCGCAACTTTCTTAGTTCGTGGAACACCTGGAGAGCGCGGTGTCCGCTGCGGAACGAATTGAGATATTGATTTTCTTGTCATTAGAACAATGAAAAATACTACTAACCAAAAATGATTTTATAAATATTATATTGTAGGCCTGATGGGACCTTCACTTTTTTGTGTTAACGAGAAATAAGTTACTGAATAAAATTACATTCCATTAATTTTATTTTTTTTAAAAATTGGGTAAATACCGCCATCAGTATATTTCATTTACGGAACAGTTCGATTTTAGTTCAGCGAGTGAAAATCTGTTTAAATGCGGTTTAAAGACCACCGACTCATACAAGAACGCAACCGACATTTATGACGCTCCTGACATGGCTGAAAGAACGTTATTAAGTCCTTCGATTTTTTTTATCTGCTATAAATTACGATAATTAAAACTGTTAAATTATCTGGCTGACTTAACTAGAAACTACTGAACCACGAAGAAGCTATTATCAGTTATATGAATAAATGGACAAAAACTCCATGCAAGTGAAATTTCTTGAGATGCAAACAATTCCTCATCTAGCCAAGAAATTCTCGGATTTAACACAACCAGAATTTCCATTTTCTTGTCACTTATTCCACAACTGCGCCAGACGTTTCCAATCCACGTCGCCCCATCCTATCAATTATTTTAAGATATATTTTAATATTATACTCCTATTTATTTCTACATCTGTCCACTCACGTTTCTTTGTGTTTCTCAAAAACAAACCTGTATCCCCCCCTCTCTCCGCTACCAACCACACTACCCCCCATCATTCTCATTTTCCATGACTTGATCAGCCGAATAAAATACAGCGAAGAGTGAAAATCATCAACTCATCAATTACGCATTTTTTGCTGTACTCCGTGTCTTTACATCGCTTAGGCCCAAGTATCTTCCTGGCGTTCTCGTACTTACATATCCCCATAGTAACATGATACGGAAGCCTCAAACTCGTCGGATGCTACTTTCATGTGAATTTGACGATAAATAACTAAAAATTGTAGTTGCATCTTGATAATGTCGTAGTTGCTCAAGAAATTCTTCGTTTCTTGTGATCAAAAATGCATTGCAGTGTCCAAAACAGGCAGCCACTGACAATACTCATATGAATCACATTTATATAAAGAATATTTGTTTCTGTCGGTTATACAGGTACAGTGTAAGTAACTTACATTGTCAGCGTAAAGAAAATTAACATATTCCACATTAGGTACAGGCAAGCGCAAGAAAACAGCAACGATAATTTGACACCATACAGGTGGTGCAGTTGGACGTAAATGTCCGCAAATTGGTAATTGATTTAAGTGAGTTATTAGAGGGAGCCACTTGAGCCTCGTGGAATGAGAGTCTGGTACACACTGAACAGGAAGCGGTGGATTCGTCAGCATGGCTCTGGCTTTCTATTTAGGGGACCTTTCTGCCCTTTCCAGGAATCGAATTCCAGCCCTTAACTGTGATACATAAGTACTTAACCGTATTATTATTATTATTATTATTATTATTGCTATTTTTGTACATAATATCTAGGTAACTGCCAGAAAAAAGTAGAAAAAACACTACTCAGGTTAATTCGGATACTTCTCTTAGTGACGTAAAACCGAAATCTAAAACACGAGTACCAATACACAAAAAAAAAAACGAGACTGTAAATTCGAACAAATAACTTACGAATTATACGACTATTTCATGATGGTGCACCCATCCCTGTACCTCGCTTGCTCTATCTCTCTCTTTTTCCCCTTACTAGCATTTTGTGGATGTGCGTGGGCAGCAGCAGCAGCAGCAATTATTGCCTTTCGAACCATTATTAAATTTTGTCGAGTGGAGACATGTTGGAATATTGCAATCAGTACGTTGCGTTTTTTTTTTGACTGGAAGGGAATAATATTGAGACAAAAAATCGTACACATATAACTAAAACAAATGTTTCCATGTTCTAGTAAAACATGCTTCTTGTTTGAGTATAAAAGAAGACTCAACGAGTTCTATTTGTAATAAAAACGAAATTAAATCTGTCAAAAGTGTCGATGTTACCCAAGCGCGAAAATGGCGTATTAGTTGTCTGTGTGTTGTCTAGTGTTTATAAAGTCATTCGATTAGGCATTCTCAGCTGCAAACGGCCAAGAAAGTTGACTCAAGTGGCCTAACTTCCGACTTTTATTCGGGCGAAGAATGTTTCGACTAGCAAGTAGGTATGAAGTCAATAACACAACTATTGTTAATTAGATGTTATATTATAAGTAAAAAACTACATATTTCGGCCGGTAGTGGCCAGCATCAGGTCTTTTTCATTCGACACACTTAAGATTAGTTATACAATTGCGTGGCGGCATGTTTGATGAGGACATATCTATATTGAGGCCTTTGTTTGAGTGTAGTGTATCTATACTAAGTGTGTGGGTGAACTACTTTATGATACATAAATGTATGCTTTGATAATATCAACAAACCGAATAAACAAGGAGCCAAAAAACAGGACCAAAAAAAATCAAGAAACAAATACAACGGAACAAAACCAAAACAGGAGCTAAAAATCATAAAACACAAAAAATCACAAAAGGGGGAGAGCCTGGAGGTCCTGTCGTGTGGAGGCTGCTATGTGTGTCCTCGTGCGGGTCTGGCTTATTGTGTGTTTCTAATTTCTGAGGGGATACCGACTCCATCAATTTAAGTCAATGAAGATTTCCGTGAATCTGGCATACAATTTATTGTTGATTATTGAACCTACCATTCGACACTGTGTAATTGGACGTTCTGACCACACAGACGGTTGTCCCTTTACCCGCATGCTGGAGTGAAGTTATGGTGTCGGACATTCCTACCCTCTGTACTAGACGCATGTTAGTCATTAAATTCTGGTCCCGCCAGCTTGAGCTATTAACATCGTCTTCCATAGATCATATAACGAAATAAATGACACGCGAGCTTTATCGTGTGTAGGGTAGTAGCACATTATATATTACATATTGCGTGCTATATATATATAACATTTTGTACATTATAAAACCCGAGTGCAGAATTTATCTAAACGAACTGACCACATGAATGAAAATCCTTGGGAAGATGTACAGCCTTCAGTTTAGTAGTCGAGCATGTAATCCACCCAACAGCAGAGAAGGAAATTTAGCTGTTACACCGCGACTTTCTTAGAGGGAACATATATATGGCCACAAAAAAATATGTAAGAGTATACAGTGTACTATCCTGATCCCATTATATCAGTGAATGGAGGGATGGAGCACGTTCAATCGACATTCAATAGGTTTCTTTTTCCCAGCGAACATCCATTATTTTCTAACAAGGGCGTCTGCACATGCACTCAATGCCCCTCCCCTATTATGCTTCACCATCATTCATTATTTAGCGCATAAACGTTAGAGCAGCCTCGACAGACACATAGGCGCTAATGTACCTCAGGTCTTAGCTCAAAGCGGTCCGTCTCTAATATTGATATCCAGTTTAACTGGCGCAATATCTTCCTAGTTCAATTACTTCGAATTTCAAGATTTTTAAGTAAGCAATAAATAATAAAAAATTATATATCTTTATCTTAATTACCGGCCATGCAAATCAAAAGTTCTTATCGCCATATTGCGTTCCATGACCTTATTAGCTCTGCTGTTTCGCAATTATTCCTCAAAAATAAAGATTTTAGAGAAAAAATTTATTTGAAATTAAATTTATTCGGACTTCCTTTACAGTTCTTATCTTGAACTTGTCTTCATCAAGGCAGATTTTGGCGATAGATCATAAATCTACGACGTTTTACGCCCTACCTGATATATTTTACCCCATTTAACCTAAATTAATAATTGTCGATACATCTTAATAAACCTCTCCAACTTTTACGAATCCCGCCAAATGGGAGCCGTGTTTTTCCAGACCGACAGACATACAAATATGTCAGCGCTAAGAGCCGATTTTTACAACCTACCGTTTAAAATTCAGTGCTGTACGGAGAAATAATCTTTGCCTATTTGGGGAATAATATGAAGGAAATAATTTTCTGTCTGAAATTCGGAATATTTCAATGTTACAGCAGGTGAAATGTTCGTAAAACCCTGTCTTATGTATGTATGTATGTCGGTTTCAAAACGTTGTTCTACGTTGTCCCACACCTAGACTCCACTGCTTCATATCTTCCCACTGACCTTCGTTTAGGTTTCTTTCGTTCATGGCCTTCCTTATACCTTCCATCCAGTTTTTCGTCGGTCTTCCTCGCGCTCTTTTTTTGTTTCGGCATCCACTTCAATGCTATTTTGGGTAATCTTCCCTCTGTCATTCTTTGGACATGGCCGTACCATGTAAGTTGGTTCTGTTCAATTTCTTTATAATTGCTTCTTCTAATCCAATTTGTTGTCATGTAGTTACATTTCTAATTCTTTCTTTTCTTGATATTCTAGAAGATCTCCTCAGGACATCCATCTCTGTAGCTTCGACTCGTCTTCTGTTATTTTCTGTGAGTCTCCATGTTTCGGACCCATACAATAAACTGTTTTTAATCAATGCATTACGAATGTTAAATTTTCTCTCCTTTCTTATGTCTTTACTCCACAGTATCCCGTTTAAACATACTATACATTCCTTGCTTTTATTACTCTTGATCTTATTACTTTGTCGTCTGTTCCGCTAGTGTCAAAATTGCCACTTAAGAAATTTCCGTATTGTTGGTGCAAAAACAGCTAATTTATGTATTTAAATACATTTACACTGCTCATCTACAAAAGAAGGGTGCTAACAGAGATGTAATAGAAAGTGTATTTGGAACTTTGATATAATCAAAAGTGTTAATATTGTTTGATGTCTATGAAGTACGACGTAAGCTAATAAAATATTTAGAAATGTGGTATTTTTTTATGGACTTTTAATAGTTTGCGATCTTCTAGATTATGAATTTCAGTAGCTCTCAGGGTGGTTTACACTCTTTTGGGCCAATCGTCCTGCTCCGTGTGCAGAATACTAAACTTTTGCTTCAACACAGAGACAATATATTCTCCAAAAATATTGGTAACAACATATAAGAATAATTAAGCCATTAAACCGAAACCACAAATTTTAATTTCAATAAAAGTGAAGTCACAAAACCTCAATTATGGTAAATTTAAAATTCATAAATATTAATTACGTGTAACAAACTTCCACTTGAGAATTTTCATCTTTCCTTCAGTGAAGAAATTCTTCACATTTCATCTGAAACTAGGAGGCTTATGACAATTCCGGTAAGAACCTGCCACTGATCTGTATGCCGAGCCAGGCGGTTGTAGACCACATCATTACATTCTTTCTCTTTGAAATCAATTTCAGTATTACCCTCAAATTTAAGTCTATGGCTCACAAGTGATACTTTCCTACAAACGTTCCATCTAAAGAAGCATCAGAAGAGAGGTATGGGTATGCGTGTGGGAATCTTTGAACCAGGTGGAGAGGAAACAAAATCTGACGTCTAGAGACAGACTAAACCCGAACTTCCATTTCGCAGACTGCAACTCTATTGTCATCTGTGCCGAAGTCTCTAACTTATAAAACGGCATTTCAAAAGTAAAGAAATAGTGAAACTCTCCGCTTTACGAATATTAAGAAATAGGCGCATATGTTTAGATTTTCTTCGGAGATGGAAGTTAAAATTCGGAATAATTTAAATACATGAAATTTCTTTCAAGTGGCGTGGAAAAGAAACGCGAGATGAAATTCTGAACCGTGGTATACACACAAAGATATGAAGTGTGTACTGCTAGTTGAACTTCTAAGCAAGTTCCATACTTATCTGTAACATTAACATGGGGGACTTCTTCGCCCAAAGCATGGTTTATGTACTTTGTGTAATAGACTGTACGAAGTTATTATATGCCAATATATTTATCTGCACTCTGATAACTTGAAACGTCGCAAAAAACTGCTACGTCAATTGAAGTTTCTCTTATTATTTGATAATTCTAAGAGTTTAGAAATTGCTGTTGAAAGGAGCTGCAAATATATATTCTTAATTCAATTCATTTCCAAAAGAAAATGAACTTTTTGGCATACAGTATGCAGACATCGCTTTTAAAATATAATTAATTAATAAAACTACTTTAATATTTCGGAATGCGGATGAGTATTTTCATATTACTTAATTCAGATTAGTATAATTCTCACCATGTAACACTGTCTGTCTCCCTATATTTGTAAAAAACATCTCTCATATACTCAGTAGCAATAAGTATAAAATAATAGAATATGAAAACATTCCTCTTTATCAAGTTCTAAACTGTAAACCGAAATCAGTACTGCATTTACACTAAACTTTTCTCAAGTTCTCTTTTGGGAAGAAACCTGTGCAAAGCACCTAAAGCGATAATTATGACATAAATTTCTTTTCATGACAGAAGAAAGCTTTGCACAGAAAATCAACAAGACGTTCAAAACATAAATGATTGTACCTTTCTTTGAATATTTTTATTATTGCAAAAGCCTGAAAAAACTTCTAAATTAACTAATTTCATTTAGAAGAATACTATTTCAGTAGCTTAAGTGGTCAAGGGCCCTCACAATTTACAGGCTTTTAAAGTACATTATGGCCATATTTTATGTTCTCAAGGACGTTAATATGGGGCAACTCAAATTTGTCCTGTCTAACACAACACAAGTAAATGTAATCAAGTATCGGCCTGTACGTAGGCCATTCTCACACATGTGAACTCAAGAGTATATAGGGGAAGATACACTAGAAATTTACGGGGCCTGTTCTCACATTCACTGCTTTTTATAGTGTTACAATATCATACAGAATGTATACTGTACAAAATATAAAACTTATGTAACTTTTAAAAATGCACATATAGGGTCTTCTTTTTTATTAGGCCCTTATGCCGCGGTAAGAGGTCATATTAGAATTTCCCTTTTGGCTTTATGTGTTTTAAATGATGCAGAATGGCGTCAATGTAAATAATTGGCTTATAGAATCTTTTTTTTTTGTATCTCAGCTTACAAATTACAGGCCAAAATAGGATTTCACTAACCTTATAAATTAACGAAATAAGAAGACTCGCAAATTTTATGCTCTCATAACAGCGATGTATGAAGGTATGGTTGCGTATTGTACTAATAATGTAGTGGGGGAGCGATTTTTAACTGTAGAAGAGGCTTCGGTGGTACAGGGGTAGCGTGTTACCTTTAATTACCCAAGTTCGCGGGTTTAAACCCCGCCGAAGCTGTCACGATTTTTCAGGGCGAAAAAATCCTAAGCACGCTTTCCTTCGGAGGGGAAGTAAAGCCGTCGGTCCCATGTCGTAGTTTTGCGATATGTAAAAGTTCCATTAATGGTGTGGAAGTCGTCTTTTAGGCAAAATTACCGGAACTTTCTCGCCCACATAGTTCCACCTTTTGCTGCTAGGATCTCTCGCGTCTTTACGGACGTGGAGGCACCTAAAAAAAAGGGGAGATGGGGTAGTAGTAGTAGTACAATAAGCCTTGAAGGTTGCGGTACATCCGTGGCTTTAGCTACGGGCACTAATGACGAAGAACTGTAGGAAGTTTGTGTGTCTCTGTAGAAGTGAATGAATCGGAAGACGAACACCAGTTGCTTTCTATTGGGTATTGTTCGGTTCGGTAGAGAGATACTGCTGTTTCAAAGGAACGTGCTGTACTTTGTATTCAGGATGTAAGAGTGAGAGGAATTCAGAAAAAGTGGTTCTTTTACGGAAGAGGGACAGTTGTATTTAGGGCAACTACAGGAGACACATATATGGAGGGGGATTAAGGTTTGGTCATGGAGAATAAAGAGTAGGTCCGAAAATAATATGAAATAAATTTACATAGCAAAGTATATAAAATGGAAAAAAATAGTAAAACAACAAGAAGTGAGGGGCCGTGAAGAGGAAACACGAGCACTCTTCTGCCAGGTTAGGTGGCTTCATACTCCAGCAGGAGGCTATGTTCTTCACTACGGCTCTCAAAACAGCCTGCTTCTGGATCTTGTCTGTGCCAGATATAACCACTTCATATCTTCTTATCCTGTTTCTTTAACATCAATTTTAATATTATTCTCATATTTACGTCTCTGACTCCCACGTGGTCTCTGCGGGTTTTACAACTAAACTTCCGCACAGTTTCTCCTAAATATTACATTACATTAAATACTTGAACACTTTATGTACCACTTTGTGCGCAGTTTCCACTTCCTACTCTGGCTGGTGCTCAATAGAGCTGATATACTAGTACGAATCCAGGCTATCCTGATTCCAAGACTTTGTAGCTCTTTTCAGCAGATCCAGACGAATGACAATTAATTATATTTAAAACAGCGACATCTGATAGTTTAAGGATAATTCATTAATCCATCTACTGGTATTAGAATTACAATTGTCCGCGTGAATACGATTTTTTTCCTTGTATAAAGTATTATAATTAGAAAGTGCAAGTAATTAACATCCGATTTCAAAAACCAATTGTCATCATAATTACATTCTGACTAGGATAAGTGTTTTCAAACAAGATAAAGTGCCCCATCAGTCACGGACGTCTTTGTTCCCTTCTCCGGGCGCGGCCTTCAAGTTTTGTGTTGAAACTGATATCCTAAATGGGTATTAATTGCTCAGTCTACTGAGCAGGACCGCCTTAAGTCACATTACTGTTTTAGCCATGCAATGTTTTGACGTCATTTCCACGTGAAGGAAATTATTCAATTACCCGCGAACTTTGACTCATCCGAGTTTAACTTTATTTGATTTGGCTCGTCTTTGGTAGAAACGGAGGTCGGAGTTGTGAATGACATCTGACGTAACATCTGGAAGTCATAAAACTGCAGTAATACATTTAAAATATTCAGCAAGGAACTTCGTGGTGTAGACTTACACACGTCACTCAGTAGATCACTGATAGGAGAATAACATCAAGGAGACTACGATAGGAAGTTAAGTAATGCTTAGAGAAGTACCATGTGGAAATCCTTTGAAAAACGTCTGCTTATTACCAAGAAATTAGCGGAATAATATTCAGGTAAAACTTAGAAGTGGTGTAAATGTGAGGCGGATGAAAGTCGTTCAAGCTTTATCTAAAGTTATGTTCTTATTTTAGCGGAGTTGGAAGGTTTCGCCTTTTCCTGCAGCACAATTAGATAAAGCAGAACAATGAACCTAGTCACGTTGTGTGCTATACGAAAAAAGGTGTGAATTAAATTAAACAACGTTGGTTATTTCTATTAACCAAAGGACTTTTGCATATTATAAAAAATACTTAAAATACCATGCAGAATTCTAAATCCCAGTAAATTTTGTAAATGTAACCTAACATATTTTTAGTCGTCCTGTACTCTTAGGATGATTGTGTGCTGGTTATGAAGCAGAGTTTTAAGGAAAAGAAACAACAAAGAATTGTGGTAGGAAAACGTCTTGAAAAATGTCAAAAACCAAAAAAGAAGAGCTACAGGGAGCTTAAAATCGTGGTCAATAAGGGGTTACATATTAATGGCGTCAAAACTTTGAGTTTTTTGTTAGTGACTTGGATTACTGAGTAACTAACAAATATCACTTTGTTAATCAGCAGTTTCACCCTACTACTTCAGCAACTCTGAAGGAAATAAATTAGTAGAATTTCGTTCAATATGAAATTCCACTCACTCTTAACCTCGGCAAAAGAAGGAGTTAAAATAGTCAGCTTCAAGCTTCGGTCGCTTTACCCCAAATAAATCCGCCCACTGTACTAAGTGAAGAAGAGGCTGGTTTGACCCCAGGGACGTTCTGGATATGTTAGAGGGCAGATAAATTTCTTGTCCCTGCCGGGAATTGCAATAAGATTCCTCAGTCGTCCAGTCTTAATCCGGTCACATAAAGAGATACAGGAATTAATCAGAAATATTGACTGGCCCGTGAAATTTTGTTAATATAGTTCGAGGAGTGCGGAAGTTTGGAGAATGCTGTTTACTGGACAATGTCCACTGCCTCAGGCCAGTAGAGATTGTTCTGAAAACTGGTCCTTCTGTCGCCCTTTTACCGTGATTCCATGTCGCTGTACGAACAGAATTGTTACAGTTGTTACCTACAGGTTAAATCATAACAGCGCTCACTAATTTTAAGATAAAGTATGTAGCTTAAATACCATGTAAGGCCGTTTTTGTATGACATACTTCAGACAACGGACGGCAGCATCTTGCCCGAATTATGTCTTGCAATGAAACTCCGAAGACTCCTGCCGAATCCTTCCATACTCATCGTATACATAACCTTCTTGCATATTTAATGACGTATAACACTTACTTAACCAAAATATCATTCTCGTCATTAGTGACATAAAAATACATCATCGGGCTTTATCACGGCGAGGCTCTGAAGAATACTGTTTTCTGGAATGTGACTACGTGTAATTTGACAGGAATTTACACAAATTTCGCTGCAAATTTCTTCCACCACATTCCGGAAGACAGTATTCTTTGACTGTAGGTCTAACAAATTTGAAAGAAGCGTTGATCTTCTATGGCGATGACCTCCGATTAGCTAAGTTCCAATATTGACATAAACAGGAGGTCACTGGGATGTTCAGTCCGTGTGAGACTATCGCTTATAAATAGTCCCCTGCATTCCAGGTGAGAGTTAATTGCAACAGTTTGAAGAATAACGATCAATCTTGTGACAATACCGAAGAAATTACGTTGTAACTAACAACCATCGACAACCGAAACGTAAAACATTCCTATCAGTATCGAATGACACTTGTGAGGGCTTGAAAATACACTGAACCATGTCAGCCATAGGACTGTGTCAAGTGAAAATCAGCGATACAATTCGGCAATAGCAAAACGACACCAAAAGAGGAATACAGAATCTTTCACGATAATTAAAACAAAATCAGTGTTTGAAACTGACTAAATTAAAGACGTGAATTTCTTTCGTGTTTGTAAAGAAATTTATTACATTTATGTAACCACGATTCACAAATTACGCCCTACACGTTCCTATATTTCATCCTCTATTTTTAGAAAGCACATTAATGTTTCCACCCGACACTAGGGTCAATCGCGGTTACACATGTCTCGGGTATAGCGGAACTTCGGATCTAAAATATTTTTTGTTTCTATTCCTTGATCTTTTCAAACTGCTGTGACGCAATTACAAGGTCTGTAATACTGGTCTTCCACATACCGGAAAACACAATCATTTTGGTTTTTAAAAACCACTTATTTAAAGTTGAACTGGAAAAAAATCGCTCTTCATATCGAGTTTTAAACAAAACACAAAATACATTTTATTGGTAGGTCTTGGACGGTTTTAGACGCTAGAATCTGGTGTTACATAATTCAACCACTAGTTTTTAAAAAGTATTAAGAACAAGAATAATGAATGACAAGGAAGCAAACCAACATCATAAAATGCAAAGTCGGGTGCTATAAATTTTTCGTGCTAGTTTATGGAGTATGCGATTGCAAAACTTGTAATGACATCTCAACCGCTAAAACCGACCTACTCCAACTGGCGTATTCATTTAGGTACCGTAAATAAAAATTTTAAACATTTTTTCCGGTTTTTATCGTTAAGCGCATTTCTTGCCCTTTAGCTTAATCACTTAAAATAAGATGCAGCGGAAACTCCAAATCTTATAGCTTCTCGTCGTACCATTTTCTCTAGCACGCAATTAATTATTTGGTTTAATTATTCCTGAACTGCATAAATTATTTAGCGAAGAAAAATTGGATAACAAATTTCAAAAGAAACACTCTTGATTTGTTTTGATGTAGGAACTAAGGAATCTTTTGGAAAATGAATAATGCTCCGGTCCAATCGTACAGTCCCTGCGTCTAGTACCTAACTTGAAACCCCGGTATTTGAAAAAGTAACAGCATGCCAGCATACATTTAGTTATAGTGTGAATCACAAGAATAAAATTGTTTGGGTTTTTATAAATTAGCAATCCAAGAAAAACAGGACGCCTTCTTCTCAGTTCGGACACTTTGTAAGATATAATTTCCTCTGCTGATGTAATATGGTAGTAATAAAGATCACATTGATCTTTATTACTACCATAGAAAGGGCACATTAAAAATTCGATAAATAAACACAATGCCGTCTAACATAAAACTTTATTTCTTTCAACATTACATTTTTCGATCACGTGTTTTATATAAAATCTTACAAACCTGATAAAATATTGCTATTTGCGAGATGTCTCTAATATTTGATTTTGGCTGGACAGCCCCCAGTGGGCCAGGGCCTCCTCATTCACGAGGTTTCTAGATCACACACAACGACACACCACAGTCGGTATGATTTCTCTGGACGACTGATCAGCTCGTCGCAGAGACCTCTACTTGAGAACACACAACACTCACAATAGACAAACTTCCATTCCTCTGTTAGGATTCAAACCCACAATCTCAGCAGTCGAGTGGCAGCAGACTTACGCCACTGGGTCCGGCCTTTCTCAAATATTACAAATTATTTAGTACAATAAAACTGTAGTTTTTTAAAATGTAGCGTTGAAATAAATGATAAAGTTTTGTGGTAGACGGAATTGTGTGCACTTAAGTGATGATCTGGACACAAGATAATGGATACCAACAAACTGATTGCAAATCAGTCCCACGGGTTTCATTTTTTTGCATAATAAGTGCGAGAGTTTTTAGCGTTTTGCAGATTATCCCTCATCACTGTTAGTAAAGTTGCATCATAAAAAACGTGATTCTTATACACGTTTATGTTATTGAATTAATTTTTCACAATAGCTAATATGCTAGTCAAGTTCCATGAAGGTTTCAGTTATTCCTGTCCCACTTCAGCATGGTTTTTGTTAAGTAGGATTTCTATTTATATAATCCTAACGGCTTTAAAGTTTATATAATAATTTTAACTACGAACAAAACTGTATCATTTTACTTAGAAATTCTTTGTACTCTGCTGAATTTTAATTCAGCACTAATATTTATCCGCCAGCGCACTACTAGTCGCATAAAGTTAAACAAATATGCAACTAATGGTTTTTTACTGAAGCCTTACTTTTATTGTGGGGCTATGTAATCTGTTCTGAAATCCGTGTAATAGAAAGCAGTTTGCATTTTAAAACTCATGTTTTGGATATGAATAACACAAATATTTAGTTCTTCAAATTGACAATTCTATCATGTTAAATCGTATCATGCATACACAGAATTTTAGAGAAGGACCTGCATCTCACACAGCGGTTTTCCTTCTCTTCCATACTGAAAGTTGGTTCAAGCATTCATGTTCTGAGTTGTAGTCTGCAGGTGCCCTAACTGAATTTGGACCAGGACACGAACTAAACCGACTAAGATTTGACTGCGTCTGTTTCGGCCCTTCCAGACATGTTCACGGTAAGCGCAATTTTTTGCATACTATTATGTGCAACAATTTTGTTTATTAACTTTTTGTTTTGTTTTTAACTTCTTATTTGTTCACTAGCAGTTGCACAACTTTCCAAGTGCCTACGTGACACCACGAGGCACACTATGATTCACGGATTTGGGGCATAATTTCAGTGTCGTGTGCAAAGGCGGGAAGCCGGCTAGTTTCGCTTCTGTTTCTTTGTTCAGTTATCAAGTGGTTCCGTGGTATAAAGGGCGCGTTTACGCTGGCTTTCTGCATAAGGCAATCTGTAGCCAGTTACAAGTTTTATATGAGGCGGTGTATAAACCCAGAGTTATCATCCGACAGTTACAACCATTAAGGTTCAGTATTTGGCTAACTGACAAGAGTTATTGCCAAGTGTTAATAGTGATTAGTGACTCCTGGCACGCGTGTGAAGGACACAATGGGTACTACTTCGATGGGGGAATTAAATGTGAATAGTTTTAGAGCAGTTTGCATGAGGCAGTGTTAGCAACTTTACAACCATTTTTTTTGCAATTAACCAACTCAGTGCGCAAGATCTTGTTTTACAATAAGTTTATTTCATGCCTCTACATGTTTCGAGCACATGTGCTCATCATCAGGAGGTCAAAATTGTATTATACAGCATCTGGTATCATCAAATGTAGAGGCATACAATAAACAGTTGGTAAATAATGTACCTATATTCACACACCTTGCTCCAATTATTTGTTTTACTGGGCCTATAGACACCAAACTGAGTGACAAATATTCTATAAAAATATTACGAATGCCGTAACGAAATTTGCGTATTTGTACAATATCTAATACTATACAACTGGGATAGGCAATCCGCAGCCCGCCGGCCGCATGTGGCCCTGCTTCAAATTTGTGCGTTCAGCGGACGCCTAATATCAGCTTCGAAATTATGATTCATGAACCGAAACACTGAAAATCATTTGAAATGTATGTTTCAAAATGCTACAAGTTGTTACCTGTATTTTGGTTTCGTACAGCCGAAATTTTATCTGAAATACTTTACGATGCAATGATGTCATTAAATTTTCTTTTCCTTGCAGATGCATGTTTAATTAATTTAGATGCTGCGTGATGACACAGTCCTGTATCTTTTAGGTCGCTTAAACCTTTTTCTTGTTCTCATTTATCAATTCATAAAACTCTTTTAACAGTGTGTGCCATTTTCATAGCCAACGTACATATTAAGGAATAAATCAGCTAAATCCCGACAAAATATTCCTCGGAAACGAAAAAATTTCATAATTGATATAGGTGCTTTAAAAATATTCTCCAATCTTTTTTTGTCACGCAAGACCTTGTTGTGTTTTATGTAGTAAAAACGGTGTAGTTCCCTATCTATATTTTCATTTTTTGTGTAATTCCTTTTTTAAGTCCCACAATTATTAGTTTTACATATTTCTGCAAACAGTTACTTCTTCCCGCTACTCGCCAGTGTGATCCTTTATCCACGCACAACAAACACCTCATCCACCGAAAAAAAAACAACAGTAATGTCGCCAGTACTTGCGTGCTAGATGATCAAATTGATACCATACGTTCGCCTTAAAAATGTGGAAAACACGAATTTTCTTACAGTAATTTTGGAATGAATTTTATAATCTTATCCAAGAAACAGATACTATTTACGTACTGCAATACTGGAGCCATATTCTCTACTTGTTTGGAAAAATTTCGCGAGCCACCAGAAGAACTCATATGACCCACATGCGGCCTGCGGTCACCACTTTTATACAACATGCTTAGTGTGTTTATTTGAGACAAATGTTTCAATATTTACTTGTGTGAAGTACATATGTATAAATATATGTGCATATATATACATGTGTGTGTGTGTGTGTACACACACACACATGGCGCCTTACCAAATTTCCTCGAGTTGTCAGGAAGTCTTATTAATGCCATTTTAAATATATTCTACAGAAGAGGCTGCACCATGATGTTGGAAGTGGAATGTGACTCACAAATGCCTGAATATTGCTGACTCATAACAGAGACTATTACTACGTATATCGTTGCAAGTGCTATAGAGATAATGTAATATTATTTGCGCCTATCCTACTTGCGTATCCTCGTAACGCAAGCGATGAGCCGTCGACATACGTTGATACTAAAATTTCGTAAAGTTAATTCCCATTAATTCATTTGTTTTCAGGGCTTTGACTGATCCAAGAAAATATCGTGTATAGTACATTTGTCTAACAAGAATTCAAAACACAATCAAATACATTATTCACTACGTCATCTACGAGTATTTTACGAGAGATCCATAACATCTGCTTAAATCAGTTCTCCACAGAGTGCGATCTAGTGTTTCCTCCTTGAAGTTCCGGTATATTCTCTTTTCCTGAAGGAAATCCAGTAGCTGCTTACGTTTCCTTCCACCTCTTTCCGTCCATTATATCTTCCTCTCAGTAGCCAATTCTTACGCGACGTGTGACCAATCTATTTGGTCTTCCTTCTCTTTACTTCGGGTAGGATAATCCTCTCTTCTTCAACTCTATGTAATACTTTTTAGTTTCTCACACGATCGGTCCAACTGATCTTCTGTATCCTTCTCCAGCTCTACATTTCAAAACTATCCATGTATTTCTGACATAATTTCCGAAGTGTCCAAGTTTCAGCAGCATACAAAGCCGTGCCCTATTATTAGCACTTTACTAGTTTCTTCCTCAAATTTAAGTCCAATTTGCTGATGAAAAGAGTCTTCATCTTGTTGAATGCTACCTTTGCCACGGTAATCCTGTATTTAATTTCGCACGTGTACAACTTGCATCATTTGTTATCATGCTACCCAAATATTTGAACTATTCCACATTGTCCAGTTGTTTTTGATCTGTCCTTATCAGCACCGGGAATGGCCGCGTTATCATTCTCTTTACCTTAGTTACTTCCACTTTCATTTTCATTCCACAGCACTTTCCAATTTCCATTCATCTACAATCATGAATATCAAGGGACACAAGTGTCTTTCCTTTCAAACACATTTCTTCTTACTACTTGCACCTGTTTCTATAAAATCACATTCTATCAAATGGAAGTCACGATGGAACTGACATAGTCATAAGGTAGAGTCGTATTTGTGATGCTAAAATTTCCGTAACTAGTCAAATTCCCCACATTACATGGAAGACGAAGGTTCATTACTGTGTTCACTGTACCATTGTCATTATCCTGAGCCAGACCAATCCACTCCACATACCCTAATCTATTTTTATTACCCATTTTAATATTATTCTACCACTGGCGTATACATCCTCCTTCTGCTGCGAATGAAAGACGCGTCATTCAAATGTGGAGGATAGCTTAGAATATATTAAATAAACAGTTGCGGGCAGCCGACAAGGGGTAACACTTCTACTTAGGGGCTGGGCAAAGGGTCGACAGGTACGCACAGTCAAAATGTAACATGTTACGCAATGGTACTCCATAATAAAATACACGAAATACCATAAACGTTCCTGGAAGTTCCTTAAGCTTACTTCACGTACCCTTTAACTAACAGGTATAACCTTCTCAGTAGGAGGGCATATGAAACAAAGAACGTTAACAGAACGTAACAGATATGTATTAAGCGTATTTCTGTCGTACAGTTCCGTTCCCATATTAATCATTTATATTTTATTGAAATAAACTGGGTTTCCCTCCAATTTCTCTTGAGACGGATTTACTCCTTTGGAGCCTCTTTCCTGTTTGATCAATATTTTAATGAAGGACTAATTAATTAATACTTTATATATTACGAACCTAAATTGTGTACTGCTTTCGAGAAGGATCTGTCCTTGAACTTATCAAATAAGTGAACGTACAATATTACAGGAAGGTCTGTTTCATTTATTCTGTTAGTTAGTAGTAGTAGTAGTAGTAGTAGCAGTAACAGTAGGAATAGTAGTAGTAGTAGCGGTAGTGATAGTGGTAGTGGTGGTGGTGGTAGTAGTAGTAGTGGTGGTGGTGGTGTTGGTGGTGGTAGTAGTAGTAAGTTGCACCCTATTTCCGCTTGTGTTAGTGGAAATTTGAATGATTTTGTAAAGCAGCGACTGTGTGGAATAAATAAAACAGTGAAGGCACAAGACGGGGAAAGTACATGTACCGTGAAATTGCGGTGCGTTCATGCAACCATTGTGGCAGTAGGAAGGCAAAAAGTATCACATAGTCTAAGTGTGTATTTTAGCTATACGTATCTAGCATGCAATGCGTATTTGCCATATTTTTATCTGTGTGTTGTCCGGCTGTACAACATTTTTCAGCATTATCTCATAAATGGCATAATTTTCTAAAAACTTAAATTATTGAACAAAATGTATCCTTTGATTTTCTCTTTAATTCTATCTACTACATTTCTCACCTTAAGAAGAAATGAGTCAGATATGATAAAAAATGTGTATTGGTTGTTATGTAAAGCATAGCGATTCTTGTCAGATTTTAATTAACCTTGCATTTCATCGAGAGTTTTGTCGAAAAATTCTCAAATGTAAAATTTCATGAAACTCCGTCCAGTGGGACCGGAGCTGTTCCATGGGGACACAGGGACGAACTGACAGACAGACAGACATGACGAAGCTAATAGTTGCATTTCGCAATTCCCAGAGCGCGCCAAAATACGACAGTTTTATTGGTTCTTTCTGTGTTCGTAAATAGATGTCGTAAAGTATACATTGTGGAATTTCCATGTCAATGTATTCAACCGGACTTTATGTATTCGAGAAAATAAAAATGTTTTTATAAATTTTAAATTTTGTAGTTTTTAATACCAGCAAACACAATACAGCTTTTGAAAAGAAACTGCTTCAAAATAAAGGACATTTTTTGAAGTCCTCCATGCGTGGTTGCGAATTGTTTAGTTGAACTAGCGCGTAACGGGTTGATATTGACCATGAAAAAATTTTTAACAAATGTTGTAGAGGATAATAAAACACGCATTCTATGCCCCAGACACTTCAATTGTGTCAAACTATTCAGTGCAGTTAAACTAAGTGAAGCGGACATTTTTGAAGGAAACATAATATTAGGAATTCATATTTCACAGTTGACATGCCATAGTATTTAGTAGAATAGAGTTTGTAGTTGTAATTTTGATGGTCAAAAGGAACAATAATTACGGATAATTTAGAACTGTTAGTTACCTCTGTAACCAAGAAAAAATGAACAACCTACATTGGGTGTAACTCAAAATAAAGCCATAGGGACATATTTGATTTAGGGTAGAATAAGGGAAATAGAGAAAATCACCTGATGAATGACTACAGCGTGATTAAAAAAGATGGACTCATTTTTATATATCTATATTTCCTGGAATATAAAAGATATATCAATGATCTACATAAGATGTGAAAAAGAAGATATGGAAGTTTCAAATAGCTTCGCTACAGTGCTCGTCTACTTCACAGTCATGCAGCAGCGTCAGCTGAGAATAAATGACTAATATTCAGCCAAGATTTTTTGCGTTGAGTTCATTAAAACTGAGTCGGCGACTGCTGTGCGGCGTGCGTTTCGTCTTCGTTTCAACATTAAGCCTCCAACGAGGAAGAGCATTTGTCGTTGGAATCACCAATTTGAGCAAATAGGCTGTCTGTGTTAAGAAAAAAGCTCCGACCGACCACCTGTATCAGAGGAGAACGTGAGACGAATTGAAGACAGTTTTGAGCGTAGCCCTCGCAAGTCAACCCGTAGAGCGAGCAGAGAACTTGGAATACCGCAACCAACTGTCTGGCGTGTGTTGAGGCGCCGTTTACTTTTCAATTGAGTCCATTGTTTTGAATAACGCTACTACTCAACATAGGCGGTCAATTCTAGAGGGTGAGATTGGCAGGAAACTTTGGAGACCTACTTGAGTTCAGAAATTGAGTTGGGTATAAATAAGTGTCTGATCATTTGGACTAAATTACACTGGCTAGGGATAAGATATAGTGACAGAAACTTCTAAATAAATATAATATAACAAATTTGAGAGAAGGCATCATTAAGTGCTCTAATGAAGTCCATAGTAAATTCACAAAATATACGTCAGCACAACAAATATGCCTATTTGCTCCAATAAATATTTGTTGTGCTGACGTATATTTCGTGAATTTACTATAATATAACAAAATTCGAATTCCATGAAATGGAGGATGCTTCCCTGGTCACGTGAACACCAACGTCTCAAAGACGACTTTTTTTTATGGAGTTTGTTCGTTCAAAAGTTACTTGTACTTAAACACATTCAATCACGTGCAAAGAGCTTTTCATTAATGTGAGTCTTAAAGCTCGACTTCCGAATTTATTATCATGCGAAGCGCTTTTACACTTGCATGTGTAAACGAAATATATACAAAATTTGTATCCTGCAGCGAATGCAGAGATTACCTTACTATGCAAATATATCTTTCTTTTACAGTTGGTATCAAATTTTGACATTTCCATTGTAGAATTTTCTGATGGCTTACGCTAATACTTATGTGTTTTACTCTACCATTTGTATCTTCTGTCTCGAAGTCCATTGTTCTGATACCGTTGACTGATTACTGCACTTACAACGGATATTTTCAATCACGGTTTTCCGAAACCTCTCCCATCAGTCAGATAAAACGTGTATACCCCATTTTCAATCTGGACATGCATGTTGGAATAGAAAAATGAAACATCCTATAAGTGAAGTTCATTATAAAGTGGTTCAAAACTTTGAAGAGCGCGAATATTCTTCACTCTTAGCCCTTCATCTGCTAGCAGCCTGTCCTTCCGTACATTCCCTCGTATCTTCAGACTTACTTCCCCCAACCCCTCATGAATAGGACATAAAATTCAGGCGATTCCTAAACGTGACATTACCTTCAACAGCAGTACCCCTGTTGCAGCAGCTGAAACTAAAGGACGAATGATTCAAAGTTATCTCTCAGTTTCCCTATTCCAGTTTTACCTGCAAAAATTTGTGTTACTTTGCAAACAGTCACGGCAGTTCTCCTTCTGAACCCGTGTCCAGGTTATAGCCTGTCTGACGACCACAGAATAAGCCAATGATCATGCCGCCAAAATCGAAATATCGCTGAGAGTTTGTGCAGTACAGACGTGTTCACCCGGCAGATTAAAACAATATAAGCAACAATATAAACTCCCTCTTAATGATGTGGGACATTTTCTTCATGCTATAACTACATACTAATTTAAGTAGCCCTCATTCATTATCTCAGATATATCGCCGTCACTTTTGGATATCAAACGATCATTGCTCTTTCTACAAGACTTAACCACTGGTCCCACTCTTGAGCTAAAGCAATCCAGTCAATACCTAAGTGTACTCTTCATATACATTTTAATATTATCCTAATATCTCCAAACACGTTTCCAAAGTAGTCTCTCAACTCACGTTTACTTACTGGTTTTTAAATATACCATTTAAACCATATGTGCTAATGATATTTGGCAACGAGTGTAAATTATGAAGCTTTTAACTAAAAAAACCTCCATGTCATTTTACTTTATATTTCTCAGGCCTAAAATTTCTCGTCATCATCCGATTCGTACAGTATTGTCACTTACTTTATTCCTTTAATGTGGTAGACGAATCTCATCACACATAATTACACACACAAAAGACCCACATATTGAAACTCTACACTCTCCATAATGTATTTAATTAAAAAATAAACCACTGTCTTTCTTTTTAAGCTCCCATTTCAGTTCATAAATGTTACCTTACGTCTATCGACCATACGGTGCTTCAGGTCCATCGTTCCAGGGCCGTCCATCATTACGAGCTTCTGCAAGTTGCACGGCCTCTACCGACACAGGACAACACAAACACTAAGACCAGCACCTAGACCTACACATTTAGGACCCCCCCCCCCCAGTGAGATGCTGTGGCTCCGGCGGTTCTTCTCCGGCTTTTCTTCAATGAGGCTCGTGTTTCACTTTTGGCCTGCCAATTTGCGATGTGTGATAGCACTGCCTCTGGTTTTACACCAAAAGCTTCTGTTTCTCCACCTCATTAATATTCAACAAGAGCTACATCTACCGTTTAATCTTGACTATTGACAGCGTAACTCAGCTAACGCCATTGTCATCGAAGTTGCTACGGGATACGAAAGTAATTATCTTGGAAATAAAAGTGCCCGACACTTTTCCAGTATCGCGTTATTGTAGATCAAATATTTCAAGATCGCAGGTTTGCGGCACTTCTTGGTTATACGTTTCGTTTTTAACGAGTTTTAATATCAGCTGTGGTTTGCAGCTGACTGATTTAAAATAAAATGGAAACTGCCGCACACAAGCAGGAATTCTCAGGTCGCACCTGCAAATCACAAACCTGTCGCTTTCTAATCAATGCATATAATTTGCAATGCAGTGTATTGTGCGCGCTCTCTAAATTTTTTAAACAATCTAGATGGTCTCTTTCATTATCTTTCGGACATCTTAAATTCTTTGACCTTAAACAAGCTAATGGATATTACTCAATTATCACACCAACCACTGCACAAATATAAAATTTATAAAATGTACACATTAAAACATTAAAAATGCTCCGACATATTTCGGTCCTAAGACCATCATCAGGGAGCTATATATTCCTTGCTACAGTCACACTAGAAATAGTCACATATTAATTTCGCTGTACAAGTTGGGCGTTATGGCAGCATGCTGTGTTGTGTAATGTTATGTTGCGAAGAGTGCCCTGCTACGGATGTGCGTACGAAGCACAGAATACATATCCGTAACAGGGCACTCTTCGCAACATAACATTACACAATGCGGTAAACATAAATCTCACATCAGTCCAACAAGCCTAATTATTTGTGTACAAAATTATTCTAATATTTATTTTGACGATACTTACTTGGTTTAATTTATATTACAGGCATGCTGCCACAACACCCAACTTGTAGAGTGAAATTATTTTGTAACTATTTCTAGTGTGACTTTAGCTAGGAATACATAGCTCCCTGATGATGGTCTTAGAACCGAAACATGTCGGAACATTTTTAATGTTTTAATGTGTAAATTTTATATATGTGCAGTGGTTGGTGTGATAATTGAGTAACTCGACAATATGCACGGTTTAACAATAAAAAAAGCGAATGGAAATCTTAACAGTGAAGATATCACACAAATATGAAAACTAAGTCGTTCAAAAGGAAGAGGTTTCTTGTGAAAGGAAAAACATTTTTATTCTGCAATGTAAAAGTACCGGGAAGAATAAGGGACCGGGAGAAGGGAAGGGAACGTGAGAATCGGGTTGAAAGCGACCTAGTGTTTACCGTATTTAACATTGTTACGCCAGGTAATAGAGGACGATGAAATATGTGAGGCAAGTAGGTGGAAATGTGAACCGTAGGAAAAATGTCCGGTCGTGTGACTACGAAAGAAGTACTGAGGAATACGTAGGCGTAGGTGGTTAAACAATATTGAGATCTTAGAGAAATAATTTGTAAGATTGTGGACTACTTTCAAATAAATCGAGAAAGGACTCATGTCTAGATATTGTTCATAAGACGTTGTAACTGAGTGTTTGATAAAAGTGGCGTGTCTTAAAGAACAGATATACTCTTAGGTAGGACGGCCGGAATAGTGTTGTCTGCATAGCGACCTGCTACGGACTGGGTGGTCCGGGGTTCAAATTCGGATGAGGACGAGATTTTCCGCAATTATCTTGACCGACCCTGGGGCCCACCCAGCCTCCTATACAATGGCTACTTGGTCTGTTTCCCTAGGGTTTAGCGGTTGGGGCGTGGAGTTTACCACCAACCGTCATCTGTTCCCGACGTTAAGAAAGATTACAGCTATATCTCTGCTCCCCCTCTGGACTTTCATGGCCTCTTCCAGGGTGAACTTTACCTCTTTGGCAATTAGGTCCTGAAGTAGAACTTGTTTCAGTTGAGTTTATTTGTTGTATTGCAAATTGGTTCAATTTTATTCCCTCATATTTGATGAAAAGGCCCAAGTAAACACCAGTAAACGAGATATCATACAATAGCAGATTACCAAGAATATCTTGGTCAACCGTTCCAAGAGAAACACAACATGTAGGAATAAATAACTGCCGACGTAAAACCTAACCACCTAAAATACATCTACATGGAAGAATTCTTGGAGGAAATTTTTATAACCCGAGACACATACTACGGCAACAGCAAGACATACATTTAGAAGCATAAATGAGAGCAATGCGCTTATATTGTGGGGGGTTCGTTTATGGAGGAGTTCAGTGTAATAAAATTCACCTTTATGATTTCGTCAAAATTGTACCGTGGAAGGCGTAACATTTGGGAGGCATGGTTTGTATTTGAGAGGTTCTGTTACCACAGTCACTCTGCAAAATGTGCAACAACATTTGAGATGAACTGGTTGGTGGGCGAGTAGACAAGGAAAGAGAGGTATGTTTACTTTACTTACGGGTCAAAGAATACAGATTTCCCTAAGGTTTAACATGGAAGCATTATGAAACACAAATACAAAAAAATCTAGCCACATATCCTAACATACGGAAAGAAAGAGACAGTAACTCCATCTGCAGTAGCTACGAAAACACTAGTCTTCATGTGTTATTAATATATAATTTGAATTTAACTATATTTAATGAGTAAATATTATTAAAATACAGACAAACATGACGGCACGGAAACGTATATTTAAAAAAAAAACACCCAAAAGAGTGAAACAGCAATAGTGCCGACCTGCCTCTAGTAAGGTCAGGCTGCACTATTGCGTCGTAGAAAGATTAAATACAAACAGAGCAAAATGCAGTGCACATAAAATGTGTTGCCTTTGTATACGCGGGTTAATGTTTGACAGACGTAGTTTTATTTCAGACTGTATTCTGTACACACGAGCGAAATTTAATCAAAACATCCACTGTGTGTGTGAGAGGGTTAGTTTATATTTCAGTCTTCATGTAAATTATATGTAAATATTAGAACACTCTCCTTCTCTATTTAAAATAAAGTCGTCCCACCCGCACTACTTCTAAACGTAACTCGTAATTATGAATCAGTAAATATAAGCGTGGAAATCTCATGGTACTAGCACACAAACTAAAAATTCCCTTGTATACACGAAGTTCGATCTTATAATAACACAAGAGAAAATTTTTAGACATTTATTTCCAGCTAAATGCACTTGATAACAAGTGTGTTCTGTACTATATCGCAATCATTCTTCTCCTACAGGTTTCGATTAAACATCAGAAGAAGCACATTTAAAAAGGAATAATATTAGTTCCTATATTACAAACTATTCACAGACATACAGCTTCTTTCAGTAATCGAATTTGCCATAAAAAACCAATTTATTACTTACTGAACTTATTAAAATGTTATTTAATGCTTGCAAGTATGATGACTAAGCAATAAAGAATTAAAATTGTAAAAATCCGTTACCGTATGAGTAAAAATTAGAAGCAGCTGAATAATTTTAATACTTAATAGATTGGTATTTTATGGCAAAATCCATTATTGAGAGAGGTGGTCTGCCTATTAATAACATGCAATGTACTAACATACAATATTCCTTTGTAAATACAATGTTCCTGGGGATGGCTGAGATTTAGACAAAATATTTAGGAGGAGACTCTGTACGATATCGTATAACACAGGTCTGTTATCGCGTACAATTGGTTGGATATGTATATATGTCTCATAACATGTACATTGCGCGTTATATTCTTAATTTAAACAAGACAAGCAACGTACATATAACGTAACATTAAGGCGCGTTCGTGCAACAATTGCTGCCGTGGGAAAACAATAAGTGCTTCATATTCTGAGTGTGTTTTTGTAGCATTATTTATTCAGCATGCAAAATGCATGCGCCATATTGTCATCTGTGGCCTGCCCGGCTGTGGAATACTTTACCACTTTATTTTATAAATGACACAATTTAAAAAAAAGATAATATGTTTTGATTTTCTATATAACTTTTGGCTGTCACATATTTCATCCTAAGAAGAACTGGGCGAGATATGATCAAATATTTACATTGGTCTTCACATAAAGTACATGTTATTCTTGTCAGATTTTAATAAAAATGAATTTTCTCGACAGATTTTCAAATAATAACCAAATAAACAACTTCATGAAAATCCGTCCAATTAGAACCGAGTTGTTCCATGCGAACGGGCGAAAGGGCGGACAGATGGAGAGAAGTGACGAGGCTACTATTTGCTTTTCGCAATTTTGCGAAGAAATCTAAAAAACCTTAAATATGTCTATAAGGAAAAATATAAGTACTTTAATTGAATGTCAATTGAAGTTGTCCACTTTTGTTACATAATTTATGTAACATTATGTTTTCCGTAATAATTTTCCACAAGAGTAACAACTAAAATACAGTTACATTTTGCATACACATCTAAACGCTTTCGTATTTAAAAAAATGCAATTCTTAATAATACCTTGCTGTCCTTTGTCCCTAATTAGAACATAAACTCATAAATCTGTGTTTTGCTACCATATCATACACGATTCTGTAATTCAAAGTCATCCTTAAGGATACTTCACAATGGCGCCTGATCGGTGCGTCTTATTTCATTAGGTACAATGTGAAAAAGATAGTGATATTCAATGTCTATGGAAAATGTTTAGATGCACCCCTCATATCTGCAGACATATTTGGAGGTTGGGTTATCTCCCACTCTTATCAGATGTACATTGTCAAGTGTAAGGTTTACAAACTACGGAAGTACCAACGACAATAAACATAACACAAAAACAAGCAGGAAATATTCACATAACGTGGTGCGTTTGTGCATCTATTGTTGCAGTGAAGATGCAACAAGTATTAAATATTCCGAATGTGTGCTTATAGCCTTTAGTATCCACCATGTTCTGCGACATACGTCCTATTGTCATCTGTGGCCTGTCCGGCTCTAACATATTTTTCAAATTATCTCATACATGGCACGATTAAAAAATACTTTTTGAAAAAAGATGTGTTTGATTCCGTCTACAAATTATGTCTCTTACATTGCTCATTCTCAGAAGAATTAAGCGAGGGATGAACAAAAATGTCCATTTGTCGTCGTGTAAAATACCCATTATTATTGTCAGATTGTAATGAAAATTTAATCTTAGACAGATTTTCGAAAAATACTCAACATCAAGTTTCGTGAAAATCCGTCCAGTGGGGGCCACGATTTTGCGTGCGGACAGGCGGTCAGACGAACAGATTGACAGATATCACGAACAGAACTTTCGATTACCACAATGTTGCGAACCCGTCTACAAACAACAGTGGACACATTAAATGCATTTTTGTGGTACTCATGTTCGTGTGCTAATTGTTAAAATTGAAGAAGGTACCAACAAATGCACTATATTACAACATAAAGCTTCTAAATTAAAACACTAGAACCCCGACATGTTTCAATTTTTTCTTGTGGATCATACTCAGAAAATGTAATCAATATTTATGTAAACATTTACTTTCATTTTTCCCAGCTCTTTCCCAATTTGTTTTCACTCCGAACTCAGAAAATAGCCACGAGAGCTAAGACGCAGATAATGTACGAACAGTATCGCCGCCATTAGCAGACAGCGGAGACTGAGCCTCAGTGACTCAAGGTTCATAATCGGCAGTGTTAAAATTTACTAGAGGCTTCAATTGCTGTACTGTGGCAACAGCCACAGGTCGCTCTGCAAAACAGCAGTATAATGTCTGATTTCGGTCAAATGTCGTTACAACTTACTAGTTGTTTTTTACACTAAATTGGTGTGAAATAAAGTACCGTTAACCAAGTTACAGCAATTGTGTAAGGATATGTGTGCATAACACAAAGCAAATTACTACTGAATTTAACACGAATAAGCCAGGATGACCTATCATTAATTAAACAGTCATCAGATTATGCACTGGGCGTTCGACCGCGTTAAACACTTCAGTGCCCCCTTTATGGTCATTTATACGCTACCAAATACAGTAATTACAAAATAATTGCACTTCATTTCATATCAGGGCAATAAAGAAGGACAAAAGCTCTGTAAAGCGAAGAGCTGACAGCAATTTGTTGGTGTGCGCAGTTTACAAATGCAGTCTTCACTAATGTAAATCCCCCTATGCGGTAAAATGAAATTAATTGAATCATGACTGAATAATTGAAAGCATTCGTAATAAAGAGTTAAAATTATAAGTGTCTGGGCTCGTGCATTTTGCTATGGAAATTATAATCAACTTAAGATATACCGGTATACCATATATATTACACTTCATAAAGGACGAAGTATCTTCGAACAGCCAATTTTCAGCAGACAACAGCCGCTCATGTACTCAGTTTCTCTCCCACACGAAACGGCACACACAATTGTGCTGTGTACTCTAGCCTGAAAATTTTTGTAAAGCTCAGGCGAAGAAAGAACAAAATATTTAACTGAATGCTATCAAGCCTTCTCCGATTTCGTTTGTGGAAGTAATAATGAGTTTTTACTGGCATTTCTGAATATTTAAACTATTAAAATTTTGATGGAATTGTTAAAAATATATTAATTATAATTTTTCCTGAATTATGGTAATGAAATGCGAACTTAATCTATTCATCACTCTGTTCATTCTGGAGTCTAAGCCATCGTCAGCGCTAACACCCAATACAGCTTACGGATTTTCTATTTTCGCCCAGTAAAGTGAGCATCATCAATAGAGACCAGAAGCGGATGTGCTCCATTCCGCCCTTGTGAGGAGCGAAAGGAACTTTATAAATGTGTGTGTGGGGATGCAAACGGCAGCAGAAAGTGTTCTAAGGATTGAAAACTGCTCATAAAGAGGAAGGTGTGGGAAAAATGTATATGAAGGAGTTTTTACTGTACACTCAGATCAGATATAAATAGGGACAGTAAATACTTCTTTAAAACCCAGTGGTATGTTACATATTCTTTAAACTTCAACACACAGCACTGTCCCACAGAGTTTACTTTTTCGGTTTTGTATTTTTCTCACAATAAATACGATACTAAGGAACTAAAGTTTTTATAACGAAACTATACTGTGATTTGTGAGCAGTAGTAATTTCTAACTCATTACCTTCTCTTAAATGACACGAAATGAGAATCAGAAGAGACAAAGTCGTTTCGGTGTGTGAACTGTGAGTGCGAGTGTGCATGCAAGTACCTACAAGCCCCTTTTAAAATTCTGAATCATCCGGTAGACTTTCACAAAATTTTGGTATGAGCGTCACGTCGCAAAAAATAACGTCAAAGGCGATTTTCTTAATATACTGAAGTCAGTAATACGAGATGGTGGACGCAGGAACTTTTGGGTCAGGAGAAACAAACACTAGAGCTGCTAGCGTCCTGGAGTGCTGTAATGTAATAGACACCGCGCCAGTTATACACACACACACACACACACACACACATATATATATATATATATATGAATGCATTCACCTATTCTGTACGGTATAGGGTTGTAGAATATACGGATGAGGAAATTAAAAATGTGAAGAGATTGTAAATATTTTCTTTACCTATGGATTTGGTGGCGTTAACTGATAGATAGCTAGAATTAAGCAACCGATATTTGGTTCCATGATTGATCAAAACCATCCATAAATATGCATTTAACTTACTATTTTTAAGTCAAAACCTATTAGCATATCGAGGACGCAAAACTGTAATGCCATATAGCACACATTAAACTATGTATTATACATACTTAAATATAATAATAGTAATAATAATAATAATAATAATAACCGTTAAGCATGTCGAGGTGGAAATGTACGTTCATTAAAAAGGATGTGTACTCGTAGTTAATGTATTATGCCATATAATTTTTACCCAGAATCATTTAGGTAAACTTATTACCTGAAATTCCAAGCAATGCGAAACAATAACCTTGTTATTAGTTGTGTGTTCAAAAGAAAAGAGTATTGCAACTTACAAATTTATTCGTTTATTAGTACAGGCGGATATGTGTCAGATCTAAGGAAGATAATATTACCGATAATGTTGTTACAACGATCACTAAGAGTCAAATAAACAAAAAACGGACACTGAATTGAAACTTTGGTACAAATGAGAGAAAACCCTTGTCTCACATGTGCTGGCAATCCACTTTGGAAATTGGTCTTGTTGTCCCCTAATCTACAAATCTCTTGATTTATTTGTACATGTTGCTTCACCTTCATCATTTTCATCACTTACAGAAAGTATTATAAAACACACAAAAGTAATTGAAGGAAAATCTTCAACACTTGAAAGTGCGCAGACCCGATACACGGTGCGAGCTATCACAGTGTAGGCAACACTCAACACGTTCCGTTGCAATCATTTCTTAACCTTGATCTTAGTTCAGCAGCTCCTCATATCACAAGTTCTAGACATTCTTACACCATTCGAACACCCCAACTACCACTGTTCCCTTTGTTTTATTTTAAAGCAAAAGGACAGGAAGAATAAAAATGGAAATTACGCTCCTAGACTCTCTTACGGGGCCACATACTGGGGTCAGTGTTACAAGAGGCAGACTGGTATTGACTGGGCGAAAAATATTTGTCGATTTTCTTCTTTGCATAGAAGGGGATAACAAGGTGTAATACTGAAGCAATTCTACACCACGGAATTCGGGTTTGCACTTGTCCTCTTTCGAAAGTAAAGCTAAAATACGTGCATGTATTTGTTTTCGTGGTTTTGCGTCAAGTCTTGAAGACCAACGACAAGAGTAGAAAAAGCCGAAGTTTCTAGAGAATGTGGTCTAATGAAAATACTTTTAAGACTAGAGATTTATTTACTAAACTACACTAAACCAAATTTGGATTACAATAAAGATCTTTTAAAGTTACTGTTAAATTCGTCCTGCAAATTTTATTATTCACTGCGTATTAACCTTTTGGCGCCGGAATTATTTTTTTAATTTTAGCACACCCTGTGTATAAAATGTGAAAAATACAGGAACCAAATACCTTAGAATTATGAAACAAACTGCATTTTGAAGAAAAAAAAACGGATAGTATATACCATGTTTAAAATATTCAGTACCTATATTTGTTGAATCAATATATAAAATGCAACTTTAGAGGTTATCGGTGCGGTACGACCACTATAGTTGACATTATGCTTCAAAAGGTTAAAATAAAAGCTGTAAAATACTGTATTAAAGACTCTTCTCGTAAATTATGTTTCATCTGAAGGGTACCGTCTGTTGAAATATGTTGCGTAGTCAGCCGTCACCTCCTGGAATGTTACTTCATAAACATCACCGTGGGATCTTCGAATCGAAAAGAGATTCATTAACTTTTATGCCACTCAGATACAAATTAACTTTAGTCTACGCTTTAGTAAATTCTAGTCTGGGTATTAATAGCAGATGAATAGCTGGAAATGAGAGACACAAATTAAAATCACATACAATTAAGTACTTTAGTATAATTGACTGCTGCCAGAAGCTTAATATTTTACTAAGTTCTTAACGAATATGAAAATATGCCCGCAGTAAATGAATAATTTAAGAATGTTTTATAAAAGACACATACACCAGGCCACTATATCAAACCCATACTGTAAATAAAATGCATGTGCTCGAGAGAAAGGCAAAAATAAATTTGTCCTTGTGCAACATTTCCGGTCGTAAACGAACCTGGAGTTTTAGCTCCATTCATACCTAACTTCGGCATTAGATGCCATCAGTGGCCAGCTTTAACCCTGTAGGGATTCTACACAATACTTACTGGACACTACACTGGATGGGTCTCGGTGTCAGTTTGGACGCTTGGCAGCATGCTGCCACAACACCCAACTTGTACAACGAAATTAATCTGTGACTATTTCTAGTGTGACTTCAGCAAGGAAGATATAGCTCCCTGAGGATGGTCTTAGGACCGAAACAAGTCGGAACGTTTTTAATGTTTTAATGTGTAAATTTTATATATGTGCAGTGGTTGGTGTAATAATTGAGTAACTCGACAACATGCACGGTGTTAAAATGAAAATAGACACGCCCTTGCCGAGGCAACTTCGTTTTAGGTAACTTCAAAACTACTCTAGCGTTGATGTTATCTGCATATAGTACATACGGTATTTATCTTCTGAGTTACGATTATTGAAACATACACTTTCGTCACATATTGTATGATATGTGATGAATGTTTATATATACCCATACAGCAAGTTTATACGCATACGTAATTTGTCACATACTAAAAACCAACTTGCGCAAAATTCGACTTGCACCGGCGGTATGTCTGCAAAAATAATTTAACAGATTTATATAACATACATTTAATGTTCAGGATTAGCAATACATGTTGAACAACATGTCAGTTGAGGTCTTACATGTGTAAAATATACTATCATCGTCATTTTCTTCATCGTCTTCTTCCCACAGTCTGTGTTAAGACAGGCCCATAGCTTTTCCAAACGAGTTTCCAGAGAAAGACTTAGTGCTTTCTCTTTCAATTTTCAGGACCTCCTCGTTTCCTTAATGTGATCCAGTAGCCGCTTTTGTCTCATGCCTCGTATTTCTTCCCCTTATACCTTTCCTTCAATAACGTGTTTTAGCAGGCAATGCCTACGCAAGATGTGACCAATCTAGTTTGCTTTCCTTCTTCTTATCGTAAGTAGGATGTTACTTTCTTTCTCGACTCCACGTATAACGTTTTCATTTCTCACACAATCTGTTCAACTGACCTTCTTTATCCTTCTCCAGCACCACATTTCAGAAATTTCAGGGGGTTTCTGATGTGTCCAAATCTGAGCATCAAAAAAAGCTCCCTTCCACATGAAGAATTTTACTAGTCTCTTCCTTAAATTCAAGTAGAATTTGATAGTGAAAAGAGTTTTCTTATTACTGAACGCTGCTTTTGGCATGGCCATCCTGGCTTTAATTTCACGTGTACATCTTGCACCATTCGGTATCGAAAAACACGATTTTTTTTAAAAAAACTTCACATTCTCCTGCTGTTTTTGATCTTGGTGTTTGTTGCCATGATATTATCATTACTTTAGTTGTTTCCACATAATTCCCATCTTACACCATCTTCCAAATTCAAATACCCCATCAGTCATGTGGCAATAGGGAATTTGCATATACAGTGTGGGGGCCTGTGAAGATGGCCCGAAGACCGAAGGTTTTCGAGGAGAAGCTGTTAAAATTAACTGATGTATTTGAATTGTTTGTCTATTAATTATCCTATTTGTAGACGTGGCCGCATTTTGACCCCCTTCCCTGTCAATTACTGCTTGCATTTATAACCTCTGCTATATGAGCTACGTATCGGATATTCATATCTCAGCACAAAAGTTTAGAAGGGAAATTCGTTTTGGTTAATAAAATATTTAAATCGTTCGCTAAACTCAGGATGTGACTACTTAGTTTACGAAACAAGGTGGCATTTGTGGCGTAGATGTCTGCTGTTCGGTACTGTACCTCCACATAATTGCATGAAGAACAGTGGTGCTCAGCGGGTTGTCTAATACAAAGGGAAGAGCAAACATGAATGTCCAGCATCCCATATGACGCAGTTTACCCCACCAAAACGCGTTACAATATCTGAGCCATGAGTTTAAAGTTTGTCAGATAACGTACTTGCCAAGGTTTTGTGCTTTATAGTTGACCTACAATAGACCTACATGGCGTTTTGGAGTCCAAAATTTAATAAAATCAATTAGTTCCAAATATATTTCCCAAATCTGTTCTTTGTCATATCCCATCCTAAGAGGTTACCCTGTTACCACTGCACGGCTCAATGTGACGTATAGGATGGAGAAGAGTGCCTTCGAACATGGAGGTCGGCTGAAAATGTATGTCTTAACGAGAAGATGATATTAAATCGAACGTGAAGAGATGAGATTGGAAGACGTGAATTGGATTTATCTGGATTAAAATAGGAAAAATTTGAAAGCTCTTGTTCAAACGTTAATTACGTTTCCGGTTCCGTAGAATGAGGCGTATTTCTTGTCTACCTAAAGATCTGTTTAGCTATTCGAGGATTCTGAGTCATGGAATTATTCGGAGACAGGCAACCAATGTTGGGACTTCAGATTTGGCTTTAGGCTTGGTGGCTTACAGTGTCTCATCCTGACCAATTAGCATGTTAGTAAAACACATTCTAGTGTTCCAACCGTGTATATATATACAAGAATCGAAAACGTAAGTGTAATTATAATCTCTTTACATTCGGCACTTACGGTTAGCGGGTTCTTGTGAACGCAGTAACGAAAGAGATGTTTTATCTGTTAAAAGAATACCACCGGGTAAAAAGAATGCTTTCTGGAATTAGTTACGAGGACAGTACAAGTTTGTTACGTGACGTCGCGTTGCGTTTACAATATAATATTAAATCACTTTAAAACCGGTATTAACATAACTCTTTTTGTTGCTGAAACACGTTTCATTGATTCTACTTTATTTTAGAACACTGTATCTCTCTGCGTGTAATAAATGCCTTATCAGGATATCCCTTGTGAAACATGTTGAGGAATATTATGTCATTTCAGGTTATTAATTTTCAACCAAGCTCCCTGCTGGGAATAAAACAGAAAAATGTAAAATCGGGTAGAACTTAAACGTGTCCTGCTACCGGTTAACTTTTGTGTATTCATATGTCTGACATAATCATTCTAATTTCACGATATTCGTTTGTGGTACGTTACTCCATAAAGGTAAAGGTAAAGCAGTTCCGTTACAGGCCTGAAGTGGTCCAGAGGGTTCCAGGAAGTTAAGGTTCCCTGATTTCATGACAAAGGCACAGGATGGTGGTAAGGTTGTCTGCCTTACGCACCGGCAGACTTTACCCCCAGGAAATGCTCCTGGTACTCATTTCTGTTAGAGGCTGAGTCAACCCCAGGGCCATAGTGCGAACGGAAGGATTTTATGTCAATGAAAAATTCCAATGACACTAGCTGGGATCGAACCAGCGACCTTCCGATTTGCAGAACAGCACCTTAACCACTGTGCCACCGCGGTCCCCACCTTACTCCATGGTTGGACAAATCCCGGAAACCAGGTTGCCATAGCGTTTTAGAAAATTCATTGTGAGGTCTTCTGTTTGGGACAGCAATTGTTAATGTTTTACGGTTATTTTGCATTTCCCCGTACAATCTAACTACATCACTCATTTGTTCATTGCCGGCAGCGAAAACGTTGTTCAATAATTTTCTACGATCATTCGATGACGTGTGTGATCGGCAGGCTGTAATTTCCTTTATGGCACGAAGATGGCTTCATGTGCTCATTAAAAGAATTCATGAAATAATTGTGTTGACCCTTTTGATCGTCAATACGATAGTTTCCACCGCTTCCCTTTTTTGTAGTCGTGTGCATTTAATTTCGTTCTTCTGTTTAGCTTAACTTCTTACTTAAAATATAATTTAATATTATTTGCGTTATTTGGGATGAAGCGTTCAGAATCAACGGAGTGATGAAAGGAAAAGCAAACGCGACCCCCACACTTACCGTATATTCTCGAATCTAATCCGCACTAGTTTTTGCCGATTTCTTAGACGAAAAAAGTTAGTTCGGGGTTCTAATCCACACCTTTCCTTCAACCGCCCCTTGCCTGCAAGGCAGACTGATTGAATAATATTGGATGTTACCAACGCTTTAATCGTAATCCGAATAACGCGCCGTGTGTGAAGTGGCCATTTAACTGCCAGCGGTACAAACGCACCACAGCTGATGATAGTAACTTGGTGACGGATAACGATTCAGTTGTGAGTGATGACGGTGAGTCTGATGAATAATAAATTATGAATATTATATAATATATAATATTATAAGTAATAAATAAAATAATAAATTATTGTACTC
>Ga0123354_10000515_pt1 | contig 39130 bp, 21 predicted proteins | sample TergutLab28metaG_2_FD_97872 | JGI IMG/M metagenome (GOLD analysis project Ga0123354, IMG submission 97872) | Labiotermes labralis P4 segment gut microbial communities from Petit-Saut dam, French Guiana - Lab288 P4 | ecosystem: Host-associated > Arthropoda: Insects > Digestive system > Gut ... | reverse complement strand
TTGGGGCGTTTTTGCACAGCTTTCAGTAGCAGGTGTCCGTACGCCAATAATTCTTGGGGCGTTTTTGCACAGCTTTCAGTAGCAGGTGTCCGTACGCCAATAATTCTTGGAGCGTTTTTGCACGGCTACACCTAATTGATTCTCTTCATAGTGAACGCTTTCGCAGAAAATACCTGCGGTGTTGCTCACACTTCATGACGATGCTTCATATCCGGAGCCGGTTGTTGTTGTTTTTCATTTATTTTGCTTCATCTTCTCCCTTTTTTCTCCCAGTCGACCATGACAAAGCCTCAACGACCTTGGCCATCTTCGTTTCGTTATATTCCTTGATGCTGTTTTTGTTTATGGAATCTGATTGAGGTGCATGGAATGAATCATTATCCAGTTTCGTCAGCGTCTGCCTGTATTATTGCGTTACACGATTACTGCAAAATACGCTCATCCTGTTGTGTATACTCCTCTTGTTTTTACATCAGATTTCGTCACCAGACGCGTTATCAAATTCGGCAAGTCAAGATTTTGTCATATGTAGTTAAAAAGCGAAGTGCACTCTTTTTTACACTCCAGGGTATGGCCGAATATCTAACACTCTTGCTTCGTATTCTACAGTTCCCATTTTAAAATCGCGGTCCACAATCCGGCCATCTTGAGAGGTAATCCTGGCATTCCTCAGGTCCTCCAGGAAAATACCAGGATGGTGCTGTAAATTATGCCATAATTGTCTACTTACACATTCATTTCGCCGGTAAAGAGTAGTCGGTATAACGGCTCGCTAGATCCAGGCGGTTCAAGTTTCGAATTCCAGGAAGGCGAAATTGTTCGTATCTCTCCAGACGGGCCCCGAGGCCCATCCAGCCTCCAATAAAATGAGTTCCGAATCATTACCTGGGGGAAAATTAGCCGAGGCGTTTCGTTCACCACCCAATCCCATCTAGTGTCGAGGTTAAGGATAGAGTAGAACTGTACCACTAATGCCTGTCTGGGCCTTCGTGGCCCGTCATACGGCGAAATTTACTTTGACAAATCCTTCCAGTTCAACAAGTACGCTTCTTCCTACTATTCAATGTCACATAACCTGCGTTACTGGGAGCATAGTTAAATAGACAATATTTTTGTTTAGGGAACATTTATGACATGACAGCCCTCCCTTAGTTAAACCGTCCATCTGTAGGGATGTAACATTATCAGTCTGAACGCATTTGTGACAGTTCAGTGTTAACATGCTATTGTCGTTACCTAGCCGCTCAATTTAATTAAATTTTTCCTTTATCGAAACCAAAAAAAAAAATTATATATATGTTTATAGGCACGATTCATTTGCTGATGCAGTTCGACCAGTCACGGTTCCTTGTATATATTTTACTAAGTGCGTCTGTGGAGAAGTCTCTTGAAGCAAATAGAAATTCCCCACTTCTATATCATCCGAAGTTTGATTGTCTCATTCAGAAGAATCCATCACCCTTGTCTGTATTTAACCTGATTAATCCAGCTCACATTCTGACAAGTTGTTTTATGATGCATATAGCCTTGAAAATATGCAACATCTTATTTTTGATAAAATACGTATTATTTTTATGTGAATTTATTCATTTGACGAGATTCTATACTCAGTGACAAAAAGAATTAAAATTTGTTACATGATTCTGTAGCAAATGTACACGTATTTATGGGCGTAGGCAAACTAATTGTGTAACTTTTATGTTTAGGATACCGTATGTCAAACATGGTACACGGTATTTACCCATTTGCACCAGAAATCCCCTAAGTTTATAAATCCAGAAGGTGCGGTAACACATTCGTGTGGGTCGAGAATACATTCGAACACAACCGTCTTCTGGAACAGGAGGACCACAAATCTTACCAAGAAACTTTTCCTTTCACTGGATATAAAATTGTGTATTAAAAAAAAGTGGTAGGTCTTTCTAGTCCTCCATGATATTTGTGTGTGTGTGTGTCCATTTTTCCCTACTTCACGGTTCAACCAGGTGACTATTTTCACAATACTTCTTATGAACTAAAGACTTTGAAGGATACTCCAGTGTCATGTGTTCTAACTTCTTCAGTAATGGCAAGTTGGAAGGACGAATTGAAGGAAGAAATTATACTAGCGAACATTACTTGTGGGTCCTCAAGTGGTGCGCGTTAATACAGCTTGGAAAAGCACTAAATTTGAGGAATTAGCGACACTAAGGAATATTATTTATGAGACCCCATATGGTGTACGGTAGCATAATTTGGAAACGCACGAAATTTTCGCCAAGGTAATGCCTGTAGCGTTTTCCAGAAAACCAGGTTGTGGTTGTATGATCCTTTGGTTTAGGTTGCGGTTCCATATGATAACAAATTGACCTCTGGATCTACGAATGTGAAATTCAGTACGAATAGGGGTCATAAATACACCGGTATATAATGCGTGGCAATTTGTTGGTAAGTCAAATGGAGAAATTTCGAATTTTGGGGGTTGAATCCAACAAACATAACGTATCGTAAATAGAACGTAGTTGGGTTATGAGGTTTTTACAGAAACGAAATAAAACAAAACAAAAAAGCCATAATAATTGGCACATAAAAACTAGAAATCTTCGCTGAAATGGGACGTAGTCGACGTCCTTCACTCAGCTTTGAACTTCTTGTTAGTTTTTAAAATAGGCCGAACCGACTGGTGATGCTTAGGCTGTTTGAATTTTGAGGAATATCAAAGCGGATTTTTGGGGAAAAGTCAAGTGTGTCGCGGCTTTTACCCTGGATACTGAGAAGAATTAAGGGTCGCAAGAACGATCTTAAAAACTTCCCTTGTATGTTTTCTTTGCATGGAATAATTATGATATGTTAAATATGAACATTGCTGTATGTCTCCTATATATAATACACGCTAATATGTAGCTAGATATAGAAATTACAGGTACGTGAAATCTCACTACGATGCAAAGAGTCCGTCTACTGAAGACGATTCAGCAGCACTCTTCTGGAGGAAGCTCGAAGCAGACAGATATCAGAGAGTCCTGTTTCTTGGAAGGAAAATGTTTGTTACTGGGAAAAAAAAAAGTTTTTAAAAAACACGTACACTTTTACAGTCAATTTCGTTCCTGTATAATACAAAAGTAATACGGAATGTAATGGAAGGGTAAATGCGTTTAGAATCTACGCACTAAGTGCGCCTATGAAACCTCACGCACTTTAAAAAACAAAGTAAATTTAATTTTTTTACAAGCCTGTGGTTCGGACCCCAACAGAAACATTCCTATGAACCATGAAGTCCGTAATTTCTTGTGTTCCTTCTCCTACAGAATCATGGAGATTGTTTTTACTGACGTTGGGTAATTATGTAACGAAATCATTGTCATCTTACTGTCATTATAGTATTGCATGTTCCTAATTTCGTTGACTCACACCCAAAAGCTTAGGGTTAATTGAGACCACCGTGTCGGAATTCGGCTGTGGCTGTGATGTTTCTTTGATGAACGTCATGGGCATTGAACCCTGAAGTGGATTCTCGGTATTTCGTCTTTCTTGTAATCTGAAGGTACCTGTCAGTTCGTATCACGTATCTTAACGCTTAACAATCCAAATTATTGTCAGGAATTCCAACAGTCTGTACCAAATTAATTTTACAAGAAAACACCTAACCTTCTTGTTTCAAAAGCAGCCACTAGGTGGCAGAAACTTTAGAAAAACCAACACAAAAACTGTAAAATAAAGTGTTTATTTGAGCTCGCCTTTGGTTCTGATGCAACGGAAAGCGCCTTCAAGTTCGACTCAGCACTGGTCCAGTGAGGTTTAAGTCCCCCACATTTTTTTTTTTTTTTTACTTTTACGACATGAACATGAAAATATAAAGTATTTTCTTTTAAAAGGAGAACAATTTTTAATTTCTGTACCAAAACACAACAAACAGAAACCCATTTTGATAAATACATTTAAGAATTCATTCGCCCACTGAGGCTGTCACTTGTCAGTTCCAAAACAAGTTACATGGTTTTGCATAACTAAGACTGGTCCCATCCCAGAACACAACCTGTTATTGTTCAGGCCTGCAAATGGATTATACGGCACATTACAGTTGGTGTAGCTGTCCTGTGTGCATAAATGTAACTGTTGTGTCCTCTCCCCTATAGCGGAGATAGACACCCAATTATGTGAAATGCATTGCATGCCGTTACCAAGATGTGCGGTGTCCAGGCCTAGTTTAAGTTGTGTGCAGGAGTATCTAGATATTTTCCACTCTTTTTAGGCACCCTACCAAGCATTTATTGTAATTTTTTGTGACACTGGGGGGGTGGGGTGGGGTTGTAGGCGGTGGCGCAGTTGATTGAGGCACTGCGCCACACGCCCCCGATGGGGTCAGTGGGATTTCTTATTGTCTTAATCCTTCCGGCCACACTATAGCCCTGGCGATGGCTGAGTTTCTGACGAAAATGAGTACCAGGAATATATCCTAAGAGTAAAGGCGGCCGGTGCCTAGGGCTAACAACCGTACCACCCTCCTTTGCCGATTGTCTTGAAATTCTACGAGCTTGAGCCTGAAGGGCCTGTCCAGGCCTGTAATGCGACAGCTTTTTAGCTTGCGGCATATTATCTCAGGTTTTTTTTACATTTGTGCCTTGCATCTTGCTATTATCAAAGTGTTTTATTACCAACTGATGCACAAGAAAATTGTTTTAAAAAGAAGTATAAAAATTAGCATTAAAAGAGCTCCAACATGTGATCACACCGAAACAAGTTGGAGCTCTTTTAATGTTAATTTTTATGCTGCACGTTATAACAATTCTCTTGTGCATCAGTTGGTAATAAAAAACTTTGTTATTATCTCAGTGTTCTTTGTTTTTGAAGCTTTTATATTTATTATTGTGATATGGCTACGAAAAGACCGAGGGATTGATATAGCGTATTCTGAACTACGAAGCTTCGAATGTCAGAGAGCCTGTCAGTACTTCGTAATTTTTCTCAATTTCTGGAGGCAAATGCAGGGAAAGTACCTCGGTTAGGCCAGTACTGCTTCCTTCCATAACCTTTTACAGTTCATTCACCGTCACCCTGCCGTTAACCAGCCTTGGGTTGCGTACCTACCGACAAAGTCGAATGACATCTGGCTCACAAAGACGCGACAGAGACATTTGCCTTAGTAATAATGGCCACGCGCTGAAATGCCAACAAATGAGCAGAGTCGAGTCGAGCCGAGACAAGATTCTGGATGCCGCGTGTTTCATTTTCGCCAGTCGGGTTCCACTTAATGGGCGTGACAGTTGTGATTTTGCTTTTGGAATTGAATTTAGAGAAACTGATTCTTTGTTTAACTACCATCAGGCAATCTATGACACGTCTCTGTTGTGATCATCGAAACAGAGATTCCAGTCTTTTCGTGCATATTGGGTGTACCCACACCTTTCTTCTCCTCCGACGCAATCGCCTTTCCCACATACAACTGCGTAAAAAACAAGCAAGAATTATTTACGTGTGTTCTGTTCAAAGAAAAATATAAACATATTGGATTCTCGTGGACGTGTATGGACTCGATTCGGTCGGTGAGCGCCCGCCCATCTCCCGACTCTAGAGTCTAATTCGACTCGACTGGACTCGACTCTGTTGGTCGGTACACACCCCAAAAGCGCTGACGTCTTAAATTAAATCGTAAGTTAATAAACTTTATATAAAAACGTGTCTGACTCGACTCGACTCTATTGATGCATTCGCACCCTTAAGTTGCTGACATCTTAAATAAATCACAAACCAATTAATAAATTTTCCTCCCTTCCAGACCTGCCCTGGGGCCCACCCACCCTCCTGTGAAATGGGTACCGGGTCTTTCCCGGGGGAAAATTGCGGCCGGAGCGTGCTGCTGACCACTCAACCCCTTCTAGTGTCGCGGTCATGGAAGATTAGAGCTATAACTCTACCCACCCTCTGGGCCACACCGGGCCTGTAACGGTAGCACTTTACCTTTTAATAAATAGAGTATAAAAACGGGTCTGATTCTACTCGACTCGACTCGACTCGACTCTATTGGTGCATACGCACCCCTAAGGTTCTGACATCTTAAAATAAACCGTAGGTAAATAAACAGAGTATAGAAGCGGGTTGCCCCATGTTTTCTAGTAGCAGACGTTCACAGGGCATTGACTGTTAAAATTGCTCTCTTCTGTCATGTGACGCAGTGCAGTCTGGTAAAAGTTTACGTACGTTTCAGAGGATCATGCTACCTGCAAACTGCAATTAAACGTCATCATCCTAGACGAATATGACACATCCTATATTAACACACGAACTCTAATGTAATTATTGCCTGTCATGTTTTATAGCTATGGGAATGATCTTAGTCCATTATATACTTGATTTAGCATGCATCATCAGCTTCAGACTTCCGTGACTAAGCATATTCTGCTGAAGATGTTGAACGCCGGGCTGTCCGAGACGCGTTTTGCCTGTCTTGTTTTTTTGGCCGTCCATCTATCATGTTCCACGTCTGCACACGATAATACCATCGTAATGGTTTCAACCCTACGACACCGTATTTAGCCTCCACACTGAACTTCACACCTCCGTAATGTATATAATAATAGCAAGATCGCCGCCAGGATTTTTTCCAAAGTGGGTGGAGAAGTCATGAGATTTGCATACAGGCTTGTTTTTAAGGCGTTTAGAAATATGTTTACGAATCGCCTTAGAGCTGTGAACTATTGATATGTAAGTGGCTAAATAATTTTCATTTTTGGTTTTGATATTCGATGTTGGCCTATTAATACTATTGTTCGTTACCAAAATGTTGATGCCCTTGCAAAAGTCCAGGCGGTTTAGGTGACTGGCTGGTCCCCCCTTACCGGTGCCTGCAGATAACAACACAGTCGCTACGAGCATAGTGACTGGGCTACCCACTTGACGACTGGGGAATCATAGTTCGATACCAGGCAGGAGTAACGAGCATTTATATTTACGAAGACATCCAGACACGTTCTGAGGCCTAGCCAGTGGGTACCGTGGCGTTTTTGCCAGCAGTAATGCAGTTGGCATATGAATTCGATCATTCACCGCCTTCCAGAACAAAGGTTAAGACTGCATGGAGCTATGCCTACACGCCTACATATACCTTCATTGTGTAGTACTTAATTATGCATACGTACAAGTTGTATAGGTGTAGAGAATCAAGTTTACGATATTGCAGAAGTATGAAGTCAAAATGCATGGTTTCGAGAGCATTTGCTGCCTTTGTCTTATGTCTGAAACAGCACTGTCGGGGCACCACAATTTGAACTCCGCCTTATCCTTTACCACAATAAGAGTTTCTCTGCCAGCTTAGGCTATTCTTCTTTTCTGTGTTAAACCATGACAGGTTTTCAAAAAGCTGCGCCCTGAAATCATAAGATTATATGAAAACTCAGTTTAGATATCCTGCAGATTAGAGCAGTATCTGCCTTCGAAACGTTCATGGACATTAATCGGATTCTAGGCTGTATGATGAAATAATTAAATGTTTAGATTACGATGTTCAAGGACATTGCGCCGTGTTCTTTCGTAGGTGTCAAAGTTTCGGAGGAACTTATTGTCACCAAGCACTCTTCTGAATGTGGAAGCAACAGGGTTCTCCGAAGCATTGGCGTGTATCAGACAAAACGGCACCACTTTCTTGAAACCAGTGATATTAACAGATGATTCGCCGCTATGACATCTTCAGGCTTCCAAAGGAATGAAAAGGTGCAAAGAGATAAATTTTGTTTGTACTTCTTATACACGTAGAAAGTGGGCTGCGATAGCTCAGTCGGTATAGCGACTCGCTACGGGCTGGACGGTCCTGGGATCGAATACCATTGGGGGAGCGAGATTTTCCGCACACGACCAGATCGGCCCTGAGGCCCACCCAGCCTCCTATACAATGGGTACTGGGTCTTTCCCGGGGTTAGGATGGCCGGGGTGTGGCGTTGACCACCCATCCTCATCTAGTGCCGAGGTTAAGGAAAGATTAGTGCTGTACCTCTACTTCCCCTCTGGGCCTTCGTGGCCTGTTATAGGGTGAACTGTACCTTTACCTTTACCTTTACTTCTTATAGAAAGCTCTCTCGTCTTGTCTTTGACTGGAGATTATCAGTCTGAGCTATTCCTTGTGTTTTACAAGTCTTACATAAACACTTTAAATAATTTTACGCGCGTGAAGTCTGTGGAATTTTCCGATGACTAATAGCGGATTTCTGGCGCAGTTGTTTCTTATGATTCTCAGAGTTCCTAAGGCAGGTTTCTTACTTGCTGACTGGCGACAGAGGGACGAGTCCCCTAGGGACATATTCGATCTTGACACACGTCTTTATTTATTGGACAACATTTTGTTGCCTCGATGATGTCAGTGAGAGGAAGAATACAAGGATTTAAAAAGGAAGACGGATTTTTCTTTACAAATGTAACAACACCAAGACACTACATTATCAACGAATTCTTGTGTATGACAGTCTACGTAATTCTGTAGTAATATCTCTTCACAGATTATTATAAGTGACGTCAAGTACCAAGAAGGGAGTCAATTCTTCATCACAATCAAATTGAGAATGTTTTAAATTATCTTATACAGAAAAGAATGCTGTCATTTATGGCGTTTTGTAATGGCGGACATTTCTCTTGTAGTAACCAAATGAAACACTCTTATCAGAAAGCTGAATTAGAATCACATGTTTCATATACCGCAAAATATAACATTAAGACGAAGTTTTTAGTTATTCTCAGTTGACATACCTTTTGATCTCAGACTGAAACTTCACGTGCTCCTTGTTCTCTGAGTGAAAATTTACCTACCCACTGACATCAGAGTGAAAATTTAAGTACTGCTTGTTCTCTGAGTGAAAAGTCACCTACCCACTGACATTAGACTGATACTTCACCTACTCCTTAATCTCGGAATGAAATTCGATAAATTCTTCCGTCGCAAAGTCAAATTTCACGCGCCCTTTTCGTCGTTGTGAAACTCAACTTATCCTTTCGTCTCGGAGTGACCGTTCACGTAGCCCTGAATCTCAGAATGAAACTTCACTTTTCCTTTGGTTTCATGCGCACAAATACAATGTGTTACCCTATTTTAACAAAAATGTAATTTTTAAATCATAAGGCGGGTTAGCATTATAAATACGATAAGCTGCAGAAACTTGTTTGTTCTAAGTATCCCAGAAATTGCCCACTCATACTTTTGGTAAAGGTAAAGGTAGGTTGGAAGCAAGAAAAGGCGTTGGTAATTGGAATTTTTCAGTCTGCAGCAGAGGGAAGGATTAGAGCAGTCACTGTATTAACATTGGCTGAATTTGATAATGATATTGGGGAGCTTCTTTTGAGCGGAATTGTGACCAGAATCATAGGGTGCTTTGACGAATTTGGCCGTCCGCAGAACTCGCCAAACGGCAACCCCGAGTTCGTTTTCGGTAGCCCCTGTATGTGTGCAGATGCTGTACTCTAAATTTTACAGGCATATCTTAACAGAAGTGTGTCTTCTGTCTGCATGTTTGACTGAATAAAGGAACAGCTTGACTTATCCGAACGGGAGACAAAAGTGTTCAGTTTCATTAAAACAGATTTTTATCGGTGTCGTTTTTGTAAGAATTTAAGGCAGAATTTTGTGACTTTTGAAATGCAAATTTGGTAAGTTTTGAGTATCGTGCATTAAGAAGACCGTTGCTGACCGAAGTACAAAGTTTCAAGTTTCATAAGATGCAATAAATAAAGTAATAATAAATGAGTTGACACAACTTTAATTAACTATTATTTTTAATAATCAACAGCAACATGTTTCGGCTCTTAAAAGCCATCTTCAGGTTGAATATAAAGGAGTATGATATCTCGTTTACATAGTTATGTAAACGAGATATCATACTCCTTTATAATATTCTCGTCCATTTTACGTTATTGCATTATACATACTCCTTTATATGCAACCTGACTGTAGCTTTTAAGAGCCAAGACATATTTTTGTAAATTATGTACAATAATAGTTAATTAAAGTTGTGTTAGACTGTATTTATCGTTATTTATTTACTGAATAATAAAAAAAACGTAGAAGCCTTGCCTAAAAAATTCATATTATTCAATTCAATTCTTTCAGATTTGCGTTGTATTCCAGCGCAGGTAAGTTGCCGGTGTGACTAAATGTGTACTGGACACCCCGGGAAGACTGTAGGAGTCTGGTAGCCTGAAGTGAGATTTGCAGCTGAAACTCAAATATTTAAAATTTGTCTTACTGGCACTCATATTCAAAGTGCCTAACCGAGACAGAACACAGTCCGTCTCTAACACGCAATCAGACCTGTCCAGGTGAGAATCAAGCGAAACATTTCAAATAACTGAAATCTTACCCTATGACATGCCAATGAAGTCACAGATGGGGAGTTGGGGAATGGCTCTAACATTTCTTTCACCATGGCGCTAGAAGGGTGAGAGGTAAATTCCACATTTCGGTTGCTTTATCCTCGGCAAAGAACCGGTGCCCACAGTACAGGGGCTGGGTGGGCTCCAGGGCCAGTTTCGACGGCTGGGGAAAATCTTCCTCTCATTGGCATTCGAACTCCGAAGCGTCCAGCCCACATAGAAATAACTGTATGGATAAAATGCTGAGTTTCACTGTTATAGTAGGTGGTACAGTACATAAAAGACGTTTACGACCGAATTCTGTAAGCTTTAAACGTTTAATATCAGAGTTTACGGTGAAGCTTTCAAATGGTCTAAAGGGATTTAGTAGCAAAACTGTCGGTTGCTTCTTTTTATGTATTGTGTAATAAATTTAAATGGCGGTAGTGTTTTGATGGCACAGTTTGGCCATAGTTGTGGTGTTACATTCTTAAGTTGTGAAGGCATAAATTTCAAATTTATAGCAGTTTGATTTGCGTGATGAGAGTTGATATGGTCATACGTGGGCCATAGGATAAATATACCCCACATGAAGGACGTAGGATAAATAAACTTTTATCGTGTATTTTGGAGAAGAATATAAATACGATGCGGCTCGAACCGCTATGCTGGCTACCGGGTTTGTGGCACAGGGAGCCAGGACGGCCGTCTCCTACTGGCGCCAACAGAATGACCCTGACCCGTTATGGGTGACTGACCCCCTTCCATCCAACTATCACATTTTCGTAACAAAATGTAGAGATTTTTTAAATGTTACGATTATTGTACTTGATAATTCTGATCGGAAAAATCTGTGATCGAAAAAGGCAATCAAATTCTGGGATGTGACGTCATGCAGTCCGGTATAAATTTACCGACGTATCGGAGGAACTCAGTGCCCCCTTCTTCGGGCTACAAGAACTACTCCCTCTCATTTTTATAGGAATGTTTAGTTAATTGTGGCAGATAACTTTCTAACCAATGATTTTCAGTTTTTCATTTGAAAGTCTCTTTGGAAGGGTTCAAGAAAATCAGGAGGGATTTAAGTTGGATGGAGCACACCAGCTTTTGATCTATAAGTACTGATCATATTGAGTAACGTCATTCAAGACAAAGTAAATGTATTAGATGCTGATAAAAAACACAAGGAAAACTAAATTTAACTTTAAGCGCCGTCTGCAGTGTAAATAAAAAGAAGATTAATACCGCCAATAAAATGACAATTATAAATTCTCCAAAATTAAAAAAAAATTGTTTGGCTACGACACTAACAAGTCAAATTTACTCAGAAGGCATAGTTAAGGCAGATAACATGCGGGGAACATTTGCTATCATTTATTTAAAACTTTTGCTTTAACTTTCTTCCTCGTATCAGCGCGGTCGTTATTGTGTTGTCGGTATAGCGGCTGGCTACAAGCTATACGGCCCCGCGGTCCACCCAGCCTCCTGCACAATGGCTACGGGCTCTCTTTCCCGAGGATAAAGCGTCCGGGACGTGGCGTTAACCACCCACCGGCACCTACAGCCGAGGTTGAAGGAAGACTAGAGCTATATGCCTCTACTGCGCTTCAGTGCCTTCATGAATCAGGATCAGGAATTCCGTCCTGATCCTGCTCTCAAGCAATCAGCATACCTGTATGACATATAATATTGCTGTGTGTACAGTGAAGAACTCCTGATGATGGACAAAGGAACTGTCCGAAACATGTAGAGTTTTAGGTTCCTGTGATCGTGCATCGTGAGCAAAGTGTGAAGAGAGAGAAAACCAACAATATGCAACAATCAGATGTTTATTATCAACTTCTGTCTCAACATGTTTCGGGCATCATTATGCACATCTTCAGGAGAACAAATACCTGTGTCACTGCGTATGGTTTACTGCGCTGGTTCTGCTGGATGTGGTTGGTAGCGGTTTGTTCTCCTGAAGATGGGCATAATGATGCCCGAAACATGTTGAGACAGAAGTTTATAATAAACATCTGGTTGTTTCATCTTGTTGGTTTTCTCTCTCTTCACACATGTAAAGTTTTATTCTAAAAATAAATTTGAGAAATTAGTGTGTCTAGTTGGCTTTGTTATAACAATTTTGTCTTTAATTAATATGCAGTTTGGTTGCTAAATCTGTAATATTCTAAACTGGAGGTTTCTGCTACATCCTTATGCATACGATTTACAGCTTTTTTGGCCTGTCTGGATTAATCCTCTCACGTTGTCTCTAACAGGAAAAGGAAACGAAGTTGTTTGGTGTTCCAGCATATAGCCATCTGTATTCACGGCATCGTTTTCCGGCTGTATGCCGCTCTTTTCTGCAGCGTACATTTAAACATCGTATGTACCATTTCAGTCATTGGAAATTGTGGGTCTTGTAGTGCAGAATTTCACAACATAGGTTTTATGACTCGAGCCAAAGAATGTTATAGAGTCGTTAAGCTTTGGAATCCTTAATTTCATCTAATGATAGTCTCTGACTTCAGTAGCTACGGCACAGGAAACATAATTACAGGTCAAATTTAGTAAAGTATTAAAAATTTACGCAAGACAGTGATGGTCTCATTAGATGTGTTACATTTTTTTGCCTTGAGTTAGTTTTTTTGATTTTGTTCCTGTCGTTGACTTCATGTGGTTGAACAACCAGTGTAAGGCAGCGGCTTCAAATTGCCTTTTCCATGCTAGATTTTAGTTTAAGAACTTATTCTTTTAGTGGTGTGCTATTTCCTTTGCGACATATGAGTTTCTTCGCTGAGAAGTCGACAAATGACCGGAAACATTTTCTTTCATTTACCTTCTCCAACAATCAGAATTCGGGAATGAGCTTAGTGCTTTAGAAAGAAATATTTCTAGCGTAGAATAGTTCTTCCATACTTTAAAGTATAGCTGTTTATCAGCTTTCCTTCGGTTTACCTTAAAATGTTGAGGAAACTCGCTTTGAAAGGAGTCGTCTTAGTTTCTATAGCAACCAGTAAGATAAATTTTCTGAACTGCTAGGAGGGCATCTTCAAGTAAAAATGTTTTAAAAACTTCTTCTCCTCTGATTCGAAGGACATATCATGTGACATAGGCCCAAAACAAAAACTGGTTACTGAAGAATATGAACCAACTAGATGCTGCTTCTTGTTTTATTATATTTATGATATGCTCAACATGTTTCGGGCACTTCTATGCTCATCATCAGGAGCTCACGACTCTAGTGCTGATTACCACATGGACAGTCCGGTTCTTGGGTTGCTGTTGGTTGGAAGTTAGGTGTAGGCAGGCTGGATAAGTGTCTGGGCTACAGGCTATAGCAGGCTATAGTGCTACAGCCTGCAGCCCGGATACTTATCCAGCCTGCCTGCACCTAACTTCCAACCAACAGCAACCCAAAACCCGGACGGCCCATGTGGTAATCAGCACTATAGTCGTGAGCTCCTGATGATGGGCATAGAAGTGCCCGAAACATGTTGAGCATATAAATATAATAAAACAAGGAGCAGCATCTAGTTGGTTCTTATTCTTCAGTTATCACAACGATGTACGGTCCAGTACACATTAAACTAAAACACTGGTTGTTTTACGGAGCTACCACAGAACGACGGCGAGACGTCCCGGACGTTCAGTCGTGAGAGAGAACCTCATATCTCATATCTGTGAGCATTCCTGTGTGCTTGACATCAGTTATACTAGAGTCCAAGTGTAAGTGAAACTTTAAATTTCCTTTAAGCCTTTCAACCATTTTGAAGTTAAAGTTAACTTCATGCCTTCCACAGAACACAGCGTGCTGTCTGTATAGAAATGCTCAGTGACTGCTTTATAAGGAAACAATTACTGTTTACTGTTACAGCTATGTGAAACATAAATACATTGCGGGACACGCTGTTGCACAGTTGCTTGAGGCACTGTGCTACAAGCTGAAAGGTCGCGGGTTCGATTCTCAATGATGTCTTATTGACATAAAACTTCCGGCCGCACTCTGGCTCCGGTGCCGACTCAGCCTCCGACAGAAATTAGGGTCTACTAAGAATATTTCCTGAAGGGTGAAGGTGGCTTATGCGTAGGGCTGATAATCTTACCACCTTCACATGCCGAATGTCTCGAAATCTGGGAGCCTTGTACCCCAGGAATGCTATGGGCGTGTAATAAGCCTGTAATGGGATTACTTTACTTTTCGAAATTCACCGCGACTATCCCGGTAGAGACGTGGTCTAAGGTGTAGGTCTGGGGCCGCTCACTGTCTGCGGTTGAGGGTTCGAATCCAGCCGGAAGCATGGATGTTTGTCTCTTGTGATATTTGTGCTGGACAGGTAGAGGCCTTTGCGACGGGGCGATCCCTCGTCGAAGGTACACTTACCAAGAGAGAGAGAGAGACAGTGTGTGTGTGTGTGTGTGTGTCAGTGAGTGTGATCAGGCGCAGCAATTACCCTATGCACCCATAATGAGTATGTAGAAGAGGCCAGACTACAAAAAATAAATATATTATGTTCACAAAAGGCGGAGTACTGTGTGTTAAACTTAGTTTAGTTAATTATTTCTTAAATTAGCTTCATGGGTCAAAGTCCTTTTGAAAAGCTTATAGAACTTCATATGGTTAAGCAACGCCGTTTGTTGAAAGCTGTGTTTCAATATCATGTTGAGAACAGCCCTCCATTTGACCGTATACCGAGCCGGTTGGATTCTCTCCGCAATTTTATACCCTCTTTTTCTGAAACCCACTTTAATATTATCCTCCCATATAGGTTTGGATTTCCCATTTCTTTCCTTCAGATTTCCCTTCTAATATTTGTAAGCGTTTACATTTTCCTCTTGTGAACTACACCAAAATCTATTATTAAAATTATACACCCATTATTCATTTTAAGCATGAAAGTTACCCACATAATATACATACAAATTTCGGTTTCCGATTTGCACTAAACTCACTGCACATCCGTTAAAAAGACTGGCCGATTTTGGGCGGAAATAATTGCCACTTTTTGTAAAAATCATAATATGTAAATACACAACGGAGAGAAATTTCTGAGATCTTTGATGTTTCTGCAGGCAATGTATATGACTATTGTAACCGTGGTGTTTCAAAAGTTAACAAGAGGGGGCGTAAACAATGTCCCAATTTCCCCGTAATAAAACCAACGTGAAGCACTAATTTATCAAATTTACTTTTGGAATAGAACTGTACATGTTTGATGTTTTGCTGACCGTGCATCTCAGTATATTTATCTTAGTAATTAACCAACTTGATGCAAAACATTTTGTTTTTCATTAAGTTTATTTCATGCCTCTACGTGTTTCGAGCAAATATGTTCATCATCAGGAAGTCAACATTGTATTATACAGCCTTTGGTATCGTCACACCTATAGGTGGCCGTCCCGTGCACAGGTTGAGTCCTCTCTCGACCTGTGCACCGGACGGCCACCTGTAGGTGTGACGATACCAGATGCTGTATAATACAATTTTGACTTCCTGATGATGAGCACACGTGCTCGAAACATGTAGAGGCATGAAATAAACTTATTCGAAAACAAAATTGTGCATCAATTTGGTTAATTACTAAGATAAAGGATGTACATGTTTCGGACAGTATCTCTGTCCATCATCAGGAGTCTAGCAGCATCTAGGAATACAGTGCTGGACTCCTGATGATGGACAGAGATACTGTCCGAAACACGTAGATTCCTATTCCAAAAGTAAATTTGAGAAATTATTGCTTCTTTTTGGTTTTATTACGGGAATGTATCACGTTGCACGGTCCTCAGAATGTCAACAATTTCCGAAGCCTTGTTCTGTTGACATACAATTTAAAGTTTTCGAACTATAGCACACATTGAGGGCCGTGTGTGACTTAGCACTGTGGTATGCTCATGCCCCCAAGCAAAATGTATGTCGTCAGCAAATTGTGCCCCCTCATTAAACTTGTTGCTGAGGAGGTAACAGCTACCGGGCACTAGGCTTCTTCGTCACCGAAATAGGCGACGTTAGCCGTCTGGTTAATTTGCTGTTTGGCTCGAAGGGCAAGCTGCACCATTAATTCACACGAGGACAGCAGGACAAGCGAGAATCTCTCCAGGTCGGCGCCGAAGTCCTGCTAAGATTCGGCGGAACTATCTCAGCGTGATACAGCCTTACATCACATAAGGGTTTTACCCCGTCTTTTACGTCCCACAATTGCCACATTACTTACTAATGTCGTCACTGAGTTACGTGGAACGATAGAGATAAATTAAAGTTGACCCAGTTTACGACGTGTAGGTATATGGGGGAATGGAGGTATTTATCTACTCATTCTTAAGGTCGGCATTAGATGTGATTGACTGGTCAGCCTTAGGAACCGGCCGCTCCACTCCCGGATCTCAGTGAACAGAGAGCTGGATGGGCTCTTGAACCGTTCTGCTTGCTTGGAGCGATGAAAATCTCTTGCCCCCATCTGTAATCGAAATATATTTCGTCGGACGTCCAGCCCGCCACCTAGTCGCTATATTGACTCTACTACCCTAGATTAACCGGGTACCGTAGTCGGTATAGCGACTGGCTATGGCCTGGACGGTCCGGTGATTGAATCCCGGTTGGGGGGGGGGGCGAGATTTTCCGCACGAACCTGTCCAGACCGGCCCTGGAGCCCACCCAGCCTCCTGTACAATCGGTACCGGGTCTTTCCCGGGGGTAAAACGGCCGAGGCGTGACGTTGACACCTCACCCCCTTCTAGTGCCATGGTCAAGAAAAAGTAGAGCTAAATCTCTACTCCGCCTGTGGGCCGTACGGCCTGTACAGAGCCTCAGTGCCTGTGCAAGGGTGCATTTTTAACCCATATTAATTGCAAATCAGTGCTTAGAAATACAAGCCGTATGAATTACGATACGGTTTTCTGATGTTTTGCTGACCGTGCATCTCAGTTTCATCTTAGTAATTAACCAATTTAATGCACAAAATCTTGTTTTATAATAAGTTTATTATATGCCTCTACATGTTTCGAGCACTATGTGCTCATCATCAGGAGGTCAAAATTGAGTTATACAGCACCTGGTATCATCACACCTATAGGTGGCCGTCCCGTGCGCAGGTTCTCTCAGCCTGTGCACCGGACGGCCACCTACAAGTGTGATGGTACCAGGTGCTGTATAACACAATTTTGACCTCCTGATGATGAGCATGTAGCGCTCGAAACATGTAGAGGCATATAATAAACTTATTATAAAACAAGATTTTTTGCATTAAGTTGCTTAATTACAAAGATTACGGTACGGTTATCAATACACCAGTCATTGTCACTGTCTGTGAACTGTACTGTCAGGTGATTACAATACAAATTATCTACGTAGTACTCGACATGTTTCGGATTATTATGGGTTCTTCTTCAGGACCATATGGCAATTGGTAGTTACAACCTCTTTTGTTTTACCGAGGAAGATTAAATTTTAAAATTATATGAAATAATCACTTTTAAATATGATAGGAAAGTGTGGATTGGGCTCTGTAGGGACCAGTGTGAGGTTCAAATAAAGAGTTTAATTCGCCATGAAGTTTAAAAAATTGCGAGGAATTAATTTCTTGACTGGCCGAGGAAAAGTAACTTAAGGAGAAGAACTGAGCCTCTTACACAAAGTTTCTGAGTGAATACATAACAATACATGAAATGTACGTGTAACGTAAATTAGGAGGGAGTGGGTACGTGAAAACACAACTGTCTTTGTATGTTATTTATTAGGCTGACGACATGTTTCGGCCACTGTGGGCCATCTTCAAGTCACAAAAATATATAATGAGGAAAAAATATACAGTAAAAGAATATTAGTTGTTGTGCCAATTCTGAGCTTTCAACGATATCTCGTTGTCTTGCGGTTATCTATATTGAAACTAATAATACATTTGTCACGTAAATATAGATAACCGCTAGACAACAAGATCTCGTTGAAAGCTCAGAATTGGCACAACAGCAAATGTTCTTATACTGTATATATTTTTCCTCATTATACATTTTTGTGACCTGAGGATGGCCCACAGTGGCTGAAACATGTCGTCAGCCCAATAAATAAGATACAAAGACAGTTGTGTTTTGACGTACCTACCCCCTCCTAATTTACATAAAACACAACGGGGATGATGCATCTAAGGAGTATGAATAATGTAATATTGTTGCGTGTTCGTGCAACCATTGTTGCAGTGGGAAGTCAGTAAGTATTACAAACTTATTCTGAGTCATCCCGTTGTGCATAATGTTCATGCAAAGTAAATGTACAAAGCATTGTTGTAAGCAGTTTAAGGAGCTGCTACATTTTGAAGATTTTGTACGAATGCCTGATGAGGATTCAGTGTGAATCGAAACATGTAGGTATATGAAGTGATATTCTTTTTGAAATAGAGTTGTGTTTCAATTATGAGTTTTATTTTTATTTTACATGATTAAGTGTTAATATTCTGAGTGTGGATTTGTAGCTTTAGGTATCCATCATGCAATGCGCATGTGCCATTTTCATCTATGGTTTACCCGACTCTACAGTATATTTCCACATTATCTCATACACGGCACGATTTTAGAAAAAAAAAGTTACTGAACGCAAAATGTGTGTTTTGACTTTTTCTACAACTTTTGTCCGAAACATTTTTTATTCTAAGAACTGAGGGAGGTATTATCATAAATGCACTGTAAATAATGAAATTTGAGTGTTCTGCACAGATTTTCGAAAAATACTCACATTCAAATTCCATGAAAATGCGTCCACATGGAGCCGAATTTTTCCATTCGGACAGACAGGTGGACGGCCGGACAGACAGACAGACATGACGACGCTAATAGTCACTATTCGCAATTTTGTAAATGCGCCTAAGAAGGTTTCAGTCAGACCTTTTCAGCACTTAAACCGAAAACATTTTCGGTGTTTACCGTTTTTGTCTTTAGTTTTACATAATTCTTTTCTTTTTAATTTTTTCTCAAGACACTAACACATTCGACTATTTAAAACTGCGGTCTGCAAACCAGCATGTACCAGCGGTGCACGGATAAAGAATAATACACGTTATGCAGTAAAAGCTTACTTTCATTAAATTCAGTTTATTTGAAGTAGAGTAAAGAGAAGATTAATTTATTAAAATGTTGATGATTGCAACAATGTAAAAACAAAAGCGTCGGACATACGGAGTGATAAAATCTTAGCATATCATAGTGTGAGAATGTTCTCGTTGCTAGACGGAAGATTGAAATGAATCCGTTCGTAATACGGAAAGTGATGTTAATAAAAATCCAACCACATGCAACAGCATGCAGACATTTATTTACTGCAAAGTCACTCTACATGTTTCGGGTGTCACAGCACCCATAATCAGGAGTACTAAAAACTGTAACCGCAACCTCCAGTACAGGTCATAATATCGGTACAGCTACTTCCCTCCAACGTGGCCTGAGTTTAGGCCACGTTGGAGGGAAGTAGCTGTTGCATCTGGTTGGATTTTTATTAACATTGAATTGTGATGCACGGAACCATGAGTTTAAAAAACGGAAAGTGATGTGCTGTCAACAGCTACCAAGGTTTGGTGAACACTTTATTACACTTATTTATACAAAATTCGAGTTGAAATATGTGAAATTCTTTATTTAAAATCACTGTTTTTGTCGACTGGTTCAGTAGATAAAAACTAGAAGCCCTTACGGCGACATTACGTCACAAACCTGATGGTGGAGACAGTGTCGGTTTCCGGAAAGTCTGGCTTTAACTACTTGACACTGCTGTCAGTCCAATTAAGTTCAACAGACGTTACTTATGGTATTAAGGCTTATGGTAAACACACAGCAACAGATATGCAAGAAGGCAGTACTTAGCATTGGCAGCTGTCAGACCGTCATTTACGGGAGATGGCTGGGGCATGAAACGAACACAGTGATTTGGTAGAGACAGCTGAGGTAAGGGCACAACTTTGGAGATCTAGGCGCATATGGGAGGATAATATTAAAAAGGACGTTAAAAAGAGTGGATGGGATGTTGTGGACTGCTTTTATGTGCTCCAGGACAAGGGGTAGAGGCGGCTGTGGTGAGCATTCTACTCAACATGCCAGTTTTCATAAAATGAAAGGAATTTTTGGCTAGCAAAGGCTCTGTTAGTCTCAGCAAGGAGGCAATCACTCGGTCATGTGGCTGGACAGTTCCTTACTTATTTATGTGTGACCGTCTACCCACATGTGACTCTTCGAGAATCCCTGAACTGATTTTTGCTGAGTTTAATGACAAATATTGTCGGTCTATTCCAGTTTATATTAAAATCTAACACCAATAACGCACCTACATGCGTTTCTGTGCGCGTCTTGAGAGAAAACCGTGCATGGCACGTTACATGTTTAACTTAGCGCAACCTATTCTTGGCACAAAGCTGCACAGAACAATGGAACACGCACTGCATGTGCAGTGAATTTTTTTTTCCTGTAATTCTTCCGGTTTACCAGATAATAAAACAAAACTGTCCGCTGTCTTAGTTCAGAAAACAAGAAGCGTGTCATAGATTTTCTGCCCCACCTCCTCCTCCGCCCCGTTGTAAACTATTTATAAGAAACCATCAAAATTCAGCGTCACAATTTGAAAATTCGAGAGCAACCAACGTTTCGGTCAACGATGGACCGTATATACGACAGTGGTCCCATACGATTATGATATTATAATGTAATATTTTAATGCCAATCTGTTACAATTGCCTACAGTATTCAGTACAGTAACATGCTGTACAGGTTTGTAGCCTAGGAGCAATAGACTGTATATAGACAAGGTGTGTAGTAGGCTATACTGTCTAAGGTTGTGTAAGTACACTCTATGACGTTCGCACAACGACGAAATCGCCTAACGACGCATTTCTCAGAACTTATCCCCGTCGTTAAGCGAAGCATATATATATATATATATATATACACACACACACACACACGCACATACTACATTCTTGTCCGCTATAGCGCAACAGTTGTGTGCTTGTGAGACCTCCCATTGTAGAAAATCACGTAATAAAAGTAATAGGTCTTGTTGACAAAACAGGGTCAGGGTCAAACTTCTATCTCCGCACCGGTCGCCGAGACACCATAATAACTAACATGGGTATGCGAAAGTTCGCCTTATGCAAACAGCGTTCACCTATTCGTCAAATGTCCTACAGCCAACTGGCGTTAACGCAACACGCATAATGGCAGAACTGACTCTGTTGCGTTTAGCCGCTGCGGTGTTAAGCCTCCGGCTAAACGCAGGCTATAATCGAGATAGACGTTTTGTTGCGTATCTGCTTAATGCTTCAACTTTCAAGTTGTATTTGATTGATTGAGTTAATGGCATAAGGCTGTAGTCTCGTATTCTCCTATCCATAATTGTGAAACCGTGTAAACTGGAAACAAAAAAATATACTGTTTTTGTGCAAGGCATTATGTTGGTGATAGTTGCGGAATTAGTGGGAGAGTATCTATTCTTGACCTAAATTTTAATCGTTAAACTGAAAAGGTTAATAAAAAATAAGAAAACTACCTTTCGTTCTTGAACCTCACCGATATAAGACGGAATATCATTCTTACTGGAAGGTGCCCAGGCTTCGACTGTTTGTCCTTCTGCGAAGGGCAGCTTTGAATTTTACAATAAATATGTAGCTTTGGCTGGATAATATTGAAAGTTGAAAAAAGAATTACTAGAAGAAAAACATGTCCCTGTGCCACTTAGTAAATCAATAAACCCACATCGAGGGACGTGGGCTCGAACCCTAGCCTTCGACATTAGCCGCCGGAAGCGCCAAGGCACGGCCGCTAATTTGACTTTCACAAAATATATAAACATGTGTAGAAAGAGTAATTCCACAAAGTCTCCAGCTTCAGTCACAGGCTGATGTCACATGTCGGGTGTGGGCGCGAATCATGTGCAATAGATCAGCGTCTTTCTGTCATCAGAGCGGTGGAATAGAATAGAATGGTATATGGGTTCCAGCCCTTTTCGAGCCTGATGCACTGGACCCTTCAGAGCGGTGGAAGTGCCAGTATTCCTTTGCTTACCTAGCAGCTGCCGTCATTTCACAGAGGTAGGAGGACTGTAAGATTAGTGAGACTCGCGCTCAAGAATTGTCATGAAAGTGTTGGGGAACCTGTGGATGTAATCCTGCTATAATCGTAACCTTGCAGTAAACACACAGTACCTAAATTACAAAAGAGAAACAAGTTAATGTTATTCAGAGGCACAATCGATGTCTTTTATGAGAGTCATATTGAAAACTCTTAACCATGTCTGTGTGATAAAATCGCAGCCCAATCCCGATACAGGTGGAACATAACCCGTGTAGCTACCGCTGTGCTTGACACGATTAATTGCCTTTATGTCAAGAATAAGAAGTGCATTTTTCTTCGCATCATGCGAACTACCGCATCAGATGCCTGTAGATATGGTCAGTATTACTTATGAGAGAATAAAACGAGTGAGTAAGTGCTGGGTTCAGTTCCAGGCAGAAGCAACGGACTTTTCTCTTTTCCTATGCATCCTGACCGGCTCTGGGGTCAAGTTAGTCTCCGAATACAGTGAGGCTATTTCCTGAGCACTAGAGTGGCCAGGGCATGAAGCCGATCACTCACCTCCTCGTGCCGAGGTTTGAATAGATGGAGTTGTTTCTACACTCCACTCTACGCCTTTGTGGCGTGGTGATTCATTAAACTTAGGGACAAATTTGCTTTTACCTAATACCAATATTTCCCAATCCCGTTGGCCGTGCGGTCTAAGACGTATGTCTTGTGCCGGTTGATGACTGGGATCGCGGGTTCTAATTCCGCTGAGGGCATAGATATTCGTCTCTTCTGCTTGTCGTGTATTGTGTGGGTAGCGGCCTCTGCGACGGGTCGATCAATCGTTCAGATGAGTCCTAGAGGATGTGTGTTTGTGTGTAATTGTGTGTGACTTGAAATCTCAAGAATGGGGCCCTTTTGCACCACACACAGAGAATACGTATTCTTTCTTCATATTTTGTAGGGTTTAGACTCTTGATACAGCCTATCCTAATAAGGAATGAATGAAGGCCATCATCAACTGTGCGATAAACCGTACATCCAACGCCACTGCTGTTGGTGCAGACTAGTCTCTGGGCATAGAAACTTGATTGTAACGGTTTCCCCAAGTTCAACCCACCGCGTTCAGTGTTTCCTGCTTAGTGCAAGCAAATAGCGCCATCAACGACAATAACACCAGCAATCAACAGTGACACTTGCCCTCTTTATTGCAACAAGAGTGGTAAAAACCTTTCCAGTTTTGAGGATGTAGCAGTTCAGGTTCTCACAGTGCTGCCGACGAAGACTCAATTCTTCTCCGATGTTAAGCCATACCCAGCAGTATATAGTTACTGTTAGCTTGGCACCGCCTTCTTCAGGGGCAGTCAGTCAAGCACTCCATGACTCTTTGCCAGTGAAGAGTGAGACATTACGAAGGCCTCGTCTCGCACTCTTGGACCCTGGAGGGAATAAGCTTTCCCGAAACGTCAGTAGCTATTTACCAATCGCAGTGGAGTAACATCGCCAACGATTCCAATCTTAAATTAGTGACCAGCGTAGATTTTGTGTAATAATGTAAATGTTTCTAACGTGATAGATCGGCAATTCTAACGGGCCTGAAACATGATACTGTCTTATGAGGTGATATGAAGGTTAGAGTGTTAGGTAAATGATAACATTTCTAATGAACGTGCTGCCCATATCATTAGAGTAACAACGTTTCTGGTATAGGACGTAATGCAGATTACTAGAGAGGTACCAGATTTTCGGGTTAATTTGCTTTATCTGTCTTCAGGACTGCAAATTTTAAGACTCAGATGTGGTATATGATACCATAAAGTTTGGCATGGAGATACTAACACTTCGGAGGAACTTGCTGTCTCTTTCGTCAAGGGTGCGAAGTTTGATTTGCGATGTTCTGGGTATGGCATTGTGTAGTCAGCAAGTAGGTACCAACTTTTCGAAGAAAACCGTCGGATCCGTATCTACTTTTGACGTTCATGTGACCGTGCGCCGTGGTAAATTCTTATAATAAAACCAACTAGATGCACTAATCTCTCAAATTTATTTTTGGAATAAAACTCTACACGTTTCGAACAGTTCCTCTGTCCATCATCAGGAGTCTAGTACTGTACATACAGCAATGTTATATGTCATACAGGTTTGCTGACTGCTTGCGAGCAGGATTAGGACGGAACTGCAGTTCCATCCTGATCCTGCTCGCAAGCTGTCAGCAAACCTGTATGACATATACCATTGCTGTGTGCACAGTGAAAAACTCCTGATGATGGGCAGAGGAACTGTCCGAGACATGTAGAATTTTATTCCAAAAATAACCTTGAGAAATTAGTGCATCTGGTTGGTTTTATTATAAGAATCCATATGTACGTGTAACATTTTTTATTCCTCCATCCTGACGAAGGAAGGAAACAGGCTTCTCCGAAATGTTACCTATCTACCAAATTCCATGCCACCGTGTTCCTGCAGACAGATGTACTGACATGGAATCCTTCTTATAACAGAACCGGATCTAGTCCTACATATAAACTTCTGCTACTGCAGGGGCGGGCTTAGGCCGATTGAACCTATTTGACGCAATCGGACCTCACGCGTAAGGGGGCCCCTCTGCCATGGGGGATTCGCGCATTAAACCTTTTTTAAATAAATAAATAGTATCTTTGCTTGATTAAAAGTAAATAAACATTATAAAAATGGGTCTTTTAATTTTTCATCAAAACTTACGTTACTGTACCAAAACTCATCGTTTTTTGCTGCGCAGTTACTTTATGGGGCCCGCCACAACGATCACGGTCGGGCCGGCCCCCGCTTATGCTGACGCCGACATTAGCTACTGAGCTTTCATTTTTTTTATGAAACGCCACTTAAGAAGCATTGCTGTGACTCACCGTGCAATTGTAATGCTCAGGGTTTACGTGTTATACCCAATATAAACACAGTCCTGACGTTACAAAGAAGCCATGTCTTCTATCGAGTTGTTCTCCACACTGCATATGAATAAAACAATAAAAGTGATACCGTATATCTTTGAGTTGAATAGTACGATATCTAAATATGTTTTTGTCCGATAAGCCTACCAGGTTTGTAGCCTAACACGGGCTGTTGTGCAGGTGTAAACTGTATACGGAAATAAACTGCCTGTTGTCTCACACGTGGCGATGAATGCAGTGACCAACAGAAGCGCTTGCTACACCTTACCGATACTCTGCTCTGTGTTTTGTCGTGACAAACAGTGCACAACGATTTTTGTATGTTCGCCTCTTCATTTCTACATGTTATCTTGTGTGTGTTGTTGTTAGTTTTCTTGTGTGTATTGTTGTAGTTGTCTTGTATATATTGTTGTCATCTTATGTGTGTTTGTTGTACTATGTGTGTATTACTGTTTTTACTTTAGGTGCCGGACTGCTCGCTAGAAGTCAGTATTCGGAAGCTCCTGCGAAAGACCACTTCGACACAGGATTTTCTTGGTTTCCCTGTGTCTATAAGCAAATGCTGTGACGGTTCCCAAGATTCCAAGTTGCCACTACATGCTTCTCATGTAGCCCTGCCGACTTAAATTTACTAGTAACCAATTTCATGTTTTGTATAAATGTAAAATAACCACTGCCACCGGGTGACAACCCAATTGCAGTTAATAATAATAATAATTATTATTATTATTATTATCATTTTAAAAAATTATGAAGTCTTTAACCCTGAGCAGTCCAAATTATCATCTTGAATTTCAACCGTCTTACAATTAAATAGGGGTTCTTTTGAGTCAAACCACAACTGTCTTATGTTGTTATTTTTATTTAGACTGACGTCATGTTTCGGCCTTAGCACTGGGCCATCTTCAGGTTACAAGATATATAATTGAGGAGACTACACACTATGAGTCATAGATAAATAAAATAAACCTGAAGATGGCCCAGTGTAAAGGTCGAAACATGTCGTCAGCTTAACTAAAGATAACATAAGATAGTTGTGTTTTGACTCATAAGAACCCCTATTTAATTGTAAATAAAACACAACGGGATTATGCACCTAAAGATTCAACAGTCTTGTCCAAGCTAATTTTTTCATACAATATCTAATCGGAAACCAACATAAGACACTATCAAATAACAAGTCGAATTGAGCTTGTCGTTGGACCTGGTACAGCGGAAAGTGTTGTCGAATTTAACTCGACATTGGACCAATAAGACTTAATGTTTAATAATAGACGATTACGACATTCGAAATCGCAGTCGGTAAAGTGACTACGTTACGAGTTAGAGAAGCAAGAAATCTTGTTTCGAATCCCGACAAAGGCAAAAGTTTTTATTCTCTTCCAAAACCTCTTGACCGACTCTGTGGCCCACCGAGCGTCCTGTTCACAGTACAGGGCGCTCTTTCTCCAGGCATAATGCTGAAATCCCTCCTTTTTCTAGAACAGAGTTTCGCAGTGAGAAGATCTACACCTCCAATATCGCCAGTGCCATCGGGAGGTGCAATGTGAAAACTTTGTCTATACAATGATAAACTATCAGTGAAGAAGTCTGAATAGGATTTACTCCACAGCGAGGCACACAAAATTTGCAACGATGTTCTTCGCGGTTCATGAAACTTCTTTCGACATGAGATCTGCACCCTTCTGGGATACTGCAAATTACGTACCGACGTTTCGGGACAACCTATCAATCCCATCTTTAAAGCAAGAAATCCAGGATTATTCTTGGACTTCTTGACCATCGAATATGGGACCGATAGGTTGTACCGAAACTTCGGTACAGAATTGCCACTTTACGCTGCGTAATACCCCAGAAGAGCGCAGATTTCATCTACGTCGCGGCGGAAACCTGAAATCAAGCATTTTTGCGATATATTTGTTAATTTATAACCGTACATGCAGAGGAATTTGTAATCGGTCACTGTGGCTGGAAACTTGAATTTTCTGACAGTCTTTGGTAAAAACCTTACAATGCTGCAAATGTACTATGTAATGTACTACGCAGGCTTTACCGAAGCTTCCTTTATTGCCAAATATCACGATGTCACGATACACGCGGAAATGGGATTCTGATTATTTCCATACGAAAAGTGCTGCCTTCCCTGCTCCGATTTTCACTAAACATATTAAGATAACAAATCTTTGTAGATCTTGTGCAACGCAGCTCATCAGATCCGCCAAGAAATGTGGACAATACGGGCGAAAACCCCTGCAAGCCTTCCTTCAAGTAACGTACGGTCTCTGAGAGGATTTTCTCGAAATTTAACTTAATCTTGCTGGCCAACCTTTGTAAAGAACTTCTGTATCAAATTCGATGAACATGACATGAACAGTTTAGTTGCTGATATTAAGATTCGGGCAGATAGAGACACAGACAGACAGACACATGGTTTCATAACAAGTTATTTTCTTAAATCCTAAAGAAGGCGTATGGATTTGTCCAAAAGTTTAGGCCTTGTATTAGGCTACAGACGGACAGAAATGACAGATTGGTGCATAAATTGCTTGTGAGTATGATGCCTGTTGCAAAAATAATGGAAAAGTTCTGAATTAGAATGCATTCTTTATATATCTACGTGTTGAACCGGTTATTTGTTCTCCGTCGGTTTTCGCAATATCTGCCAGTTTGTTGTGTCTTGAGATGTTAGATGTTTCAACATTTATGGACTTAGTTTTTCGGTGTTAGTAATGGAAAGGCATGGTGTTTAAATAATATAACCACGATATGTGATAGTGTCTAATAACAGCTTTTGCTCCCGTACGGTTATATATTTACTACATGATAGTTTTACTTCTTTTTGAAGGAAGACGAAATTATAGTAAAATTAAAAGACAAAAACTGCGGCTGCACTTAATGAAATTACGAACCACGTCAATAAGACTCATGTGGGATTGAAGTTATAGTCCAGTTATTCTTAGCCTCGACAAGGGAGGGAGGTGAGGGGCCGTCCGTCTTCTTCCGCCGGCTGCTGTACACCCCTGGAAAGAGCCGTCGATACCCACTGAATGGGAGACTGAGTGGACACAGCAGTCGGTCTGAATGCTTTGAATAAAAACTCTTGCATCGGCCGAAAATCGAATGAGAGTACTCTTTTTTACACCCCTGGGTGGTTAATGTCCTGGTTACGCTATCGTGGCTCCAAATAAACCGTAAAAAATGGATAAATAAATCACTGGATAAATTGTAAATTTTCAGCGAATATACAATACATTTCTGGAATGCGTGATAGCGGGCATCCGCCGCTGGGTAATCGAGATCTTCTCTCTTCTGAAATGTTACGCAGCGTGAATTCGTAATTCGTCACCCACGTTTCTCTTCCATCTTCAAGGGTCAAGCGGTCCGAGGAGGATTGGACTGCTGGTCCCTTGAAACTGGGACCTAAAGGTTGTCCCGAAACGTCTGTAGTCACAATCTGCGCTGTGTAACATTACAAAAGCGAAGAGAGTTTGACTGTTCGACCCTTGAAGATGAGAACGATAGGTTTTCCCGAAACGTCGGTAACCGAACTATAACTTTTCCCGAAACGTCGGTAACTACCAATTTACGCTGTGTAACATCCAATAAGATCGAATATCTAAAATTTTTGGATTTTACAGAAAACAGTGGAAAATTCGACCGAGATTATAGATGCTTGGAAATTGAATTTGAGATAGTGAGTTGCTCGATAAGACTCCACAACGGTATTTTTCGCGTTTCCGACCAATCGCACCTGTCAGTGTGTCGTTTTATGGTGTGGCCTACAGTAACGTGACTCTGATGGCACTCGCTTTTGTAATTTCACCGCTCGTCTAAGCAATAACGCGTTTTATTGCGGAAGATATAAAACGCAATTCCCTTAATCTCATGAACCAAATGTTAACGGAAATTTAGTATTTCCGTGTCCACGATATATGTACTCATATACTCGCAGGATATTAACATTTTAACGGGTTTAATAACCTTGTAGTTCTGTAGTCGCTAACATGAATAAATAATTGGATTATAAAGTGGTACCAGAAAGGGGTCACGGATCCTTTACTCTGCAGAATATATAACAATTCCACAGTGAAGTGTAAAAGGCGAAAACCTGCTATTCTGTCCTTACGTTTGCAGTCAGTGTTGGTTGTAGTTGTGAATAGGAGCAGAAGATAGAAGGTCATGGACTCTTTACTCTGCAGGATAAATAATAGTTCCTCAACAGAGTGTAAAAAGCTAAAGCCTGCTATTCTGTCTGGATGTTTGCAGTCACAGTTGGTGGCAGTTTTGAATAGGAGCAGAAGATTCTACGAATAAACTGAAGTGAAAGGTTTGCTTGATTCGATATTATTGTAGGCCTGTAAACACCGTCAGTGCTGGTTTAGTAGTGTTATGATCTCAAGTTTAGAATCTTGGTGCAAATATAGGAGACTTTCAAGAAATTTTTAAACTACCAAGAGGTTCAGTATTTTGACGAATTTTATTTTATGGACAACAAATGCACCCTAATACTGTCAAAGTATTAAAAACATTAGTTTATTGAAATAATATTTCGTCCTCTCACTTGGAAGACCTAGTCATAGACGGGAGGATAATATTAAAATATTTCTTTAAGAAGTGGGATGGGGGTATGGACTGGAAGGATCTGGCTCAGGATAGGGATTTGTGGTGTGCTCTTGTGAATACGGTAATTAACCATCGGGTTCCATAAAATGGGGAGAATTTCTTGACTAGCTAAGGACCTGTTAGCTTCTCAAGAAGGACTCTGCTGCATGGAGTAAGTTATATTTCACTTTCTATCCTGTTATCCCCCGTCATTTTAAGGCATTTTTATCATTGGTTGAATTCAAAGTTACTATATCACATCTCCTCCCCCCCTTCCCCCCATGTAACGTGAAAGTCTTCCTTGTGCAGTATTCTCAGTGTTCCTGTCAGTTCCTCTTTGTGTCCACAAAACGCTTTTTAAAACGCGAAATATCTTGACCAAACTCCCAAGCGTCCACGACAGGACAGTGAGCTGTTGTCACCAGTTTCTCTACAAGGACTCGCCCCACGATTATGATTGTATGTAGGCATGTCAGGCAGTTGTTTTGCCTCTTCGTATTGCTGAACATTCAAAACACTGCTATTGGTGCTCTGTATAAGACACACCGTTTTCTGAATACTCAGTGGTGCGTCAGAATCCCTCTAACTGCCGAAACCTACAGATTGCGTGCAAGAACTTGGGTGCAGAGATTTCATGAAGCAGGATATCTGAACGACCTTGAGTATGTAACTTTTTCTTTTTCACAATTAAATCCAATAATGCCTCATTATTTTGCAGAATGGATGACTTGGTGATTATGTTGTTCATTTAACACAGCGACTAAGGTTTATAGCCGATAAAGTCTCGTAATTATTAAAGAAAATGCTTGTATACATTTAATTAACAACCGTGACTAAGCCTTTCTTTGTGTTTATCAGTTGCAGTAACTTGTTTAAATCCCACAATATGCTGAGACGCAAGTACCCACAACCCTATTTGTTTAACAGCTCCGGGGATTCACTGAGCAGGATGCATTGTTCTTGGTAACTGAATTGTGGGTATCCAATGTCATGCCGGCAAAATATTAAGACAGCAGAATTGTTGTGTTACGCGATGAATTCACTTGTTGCTAGGAATGGCAGTTGGCATTAGTTATGATAACAATATTGAATATTATGATTTTCGCGTCTTTTATGCTTTGTCAATTCTTATCTCTAAAGAAGGTTTTGACGCCAAAACCCCTGTCTTCGCAATTGTAATTTTATGGAACTTAGCTCCGTTTCTCTGAGCAATCATAAGCTCTACGATTATGAGTTTTGGTGTCATGTCGTTGAGAGTTTTGTGCTTCGGCAGATTGGAGAATAGTGACGTAATTTCAAAATATTTTGACTACTTTGTTTTCTAAACGAGCAGTTTTGAATGTGTGTTGACGGTCCTTAAAGCAGCGGCTAAAAATTTGGCTGTTATTTGATGTGTGATGTCGCATAGGTAGGTGTGTGCCATCGTTTGATGTGTGATGTCGCATAGGTAGGTGTGTGCCATCGTTTCAGAAGATTCTGCTGCTTCCATCAGCAGTAACCGTTCTGATGACTGAGACATCACGATCCTCTGAAACGGCTCTCTTGTACCAGAATACCCAGCATCAATTCCCAGAAGAAAAATCTTAAATTTGGGAAAATGGCCTTGTAGAAAAAGCATTTGAAATGGGTTTACTCTAAAAACGTTTTCAGAAACATATTCGTATCACACTCGCTTTTCTTTTTGTGAGGATGGTATATGGCCTTTGATTTGTTGGGTAATTTATTGAGCATTTGAACTAATATCAGTTTTTAGGCGCTTGCAAAAAATTTCGAAAAGATACTATCAGCTTTGTCGTTTCTGTTCGTCGGTCGTCCGTCCGTAAGAAACACTCTGGCTCCCACTGGACGGATTTTCATGAAATTTGGTACTTCAGTATTTTTCGAAAGTCTGTCGAGAAAATTCAAGTGTAATTAAAATAGGACAAAATAAGGGCACTTCATATGAAGATCAATGTACATTTTGTATCAAATCTCACTCTTTTCTTCTTAGAATGAGAAATATTTCACACAAAATTTTAGCCAAAAGTCGTTCCTTCTACGAGTTAAAGTGAAAAAGTATTGTACAACCGGACGGGCCGATTATGACAATATGGCGCGCTCATTTCACATGCTGGTCACCTAAAGCTTCAAACACACACTCAGAATAAGTAATACTTATCGTTTTTCCACTACAACAATGGTTGAACGAAAGCTCCTCAATGTCACCTTATACCTACATTGCTCCTCTTGTTACAGAATACATTTTTTTTTATGGAGATAGTAATGTAATTGTGAATGTTTATTTAACTATCTGTGGCGTCCTTTTATGACTACTCTGTTGTGAGTGTTGTGAGTGTTGTGAGTGTTGCGAGTGTTGCGAGTGTTGCGATTCTCTGCCTAGAAATGTTGTTATACGACGCACTGTTCTCATACTCCAAGCTAACTTTAATGGTTTTCGTGTACTTTGACATGTAACATGCGCGGTTTCAAATACGAATGTTTACACCGGCATTTGTAAGCTGTCTTCCTTATTATACGGCATGATATCTGTTCATATTGCTTAATTGTATGAGGTGTTTGTTAGGACAATAAGTAACGGGCAGACATAATATGTCAGCGAACTTCTTTTTTGCCATTATAAGAACACCAGACGAATTTAGATTTTTTAAATGTAAATAACTAAATAACTAGTCAGTGAATTAGCCATTGATTATGCTACATATCGAATATCCAAAGTGCCTTCACGACTAGCCATCTTTGTCGATATACAATTTGCGTTCTTGTGTTTGTCCTCCTCAGCACCAATGAGTGTAGTAACATGAAACATCTAATTACAGTATTGAGAAAATACACAGTCAATAAACGACACATAATGGTTACTGAACAGCAATTGCAGGGCAACCAATTGAAAGTTCAGTCATTATGAAGGTAGAATTAATCCCCCGTGTAGCGCTTACGTGTATCTTTCGAAACCTTCTAAATGGTACATACACGATATTCCAAGGACAATGAAGACATCGAAAGGTTGGCACAGAATGTACCTTATTGAGATGTGCGCTTAAAGTAATCACATTTTTCACAAAATATGAACGGACAGAATTATTAAAAAGATAAGGAATTTTTAAAGAAATGCCTCTTTTTCTACAATGTTGATCTAGTTTTTCGAAGTAAAAACATTGAATATTGATCCAAGCGATAAATATTCGAAATATAGGCTTGAAATTTCTCTTATCCAGCACAGGCAGGGCCGCCGAGAGTGGGTTCGGCCCCCGGTGGAAAATGTTTTCGGCCACCCTAGCAAGTGCGGGCCGACTACACATCTTTACACTAAATCGTAAACACTGGCTGTCAGTTGCAGATTAACTTGGGCCAAGTCTGAAAGGGTTAATTTGTACAGTCGACGGCTAATAACACTACCTAAAAAGACAAAAACTTATGCAACATAGTCGGACTCCGGGTCCCCTTCCGGACCGCCAGGCCCCTGTAATTTTTCTCCGCTTCCCCCCCCCCCCTCCTCGGTATTGAGCACACATTGTAGTTACGACGTAATATTTAGAGATAAATAAATAAGAAGGACGCCCTATGTGCACTTTCTGACCCCGTGTATTCAACTTAGGAAAGACAATAATACGTAAGTGAGTAGTAATATTTAAGATAAATAAACAAATAAGGGAGGCGCTGTATTTACACTTTATCGCTGTGTATTTTTAACTTAGGAATTAGATGTTATATTCAACTTATGGAAGGCTGACTAGATTAATCACATCTTGCGTAGGAAATGCCTTATAAAACATGTTGTTGAAGGGAAGGTAGAGGAAAGGATAGAGATGACGGGAAGATGAGGAAGAAGACGTAAGAAGCTACTGGACGACCTTAAGGAGAAGAGAGGTTACCGGAAATTGAAAGAAAAAGCAGTACGTCGCATTCGGTGGAAAACTCACTTTGGAAGAAGTGATGGACCTGTCCTAAGACAGACTACGTAATGAAAAATGAATGAATGAATTCAGCTTTCAAATTTGTTCTAATATAGTACAGAGATATTTTACAATTGTCTTGTTGCTGATAATTTGTAAAGACTATAAATAATACTTTATTGAGATACAATTAGCTGTGTTCAGCAGCCTTTAATTTCTTTATTTGTAATCTTTCTCTTTTTCCAGACAAAAGAAGAATGTGAAGGAATCGCACGTGTTTTCATTATGCGTTTGCATCGTCTTAACCCTTATCCTGCTAACGTGGAGAATATGGTGAGCTCCTAATAATGTCAGCAGATGGCAGATGGGATTTAATTCGGCGTTTAAAGGGTTAAAATCTATAACCAGGAGAGACGAAATATGAACGGGTGTGAAGTACGTGTACTGTCTTTATATCCTGTTTTAATTGCATACAATGGGGGTTCGACTACCGGCAGTGACAGGAGTTCTTCCTCTTTTATGAACCTTTCAGACCAGATATGGGACCAAACCCGCCTCAATTGAATAGGCACTGGGGCTTTTCCACCCTAGGTGATGTGATGGGAAGCGTGAAACTAACAAATCATATCCACTCGATGAAATTAGGAATACGTGGAGCTGTACCTCCACTCTCCAATATTCTTGTGTTTCTTAATTAAGTGAAGGGACAACCTTATTTATATATTACGTCACGTAACAATAAAACTGACAACGTGTTCTGGTGATAGCTTGTGCAAATATTGCAGTATTTCGATACGGTTCTACACACCCGTTCACAGGTTTCACCAAGCACCGTCACACTCGTGCCTCATCATGACGTCATGCGGGCAACATTCTTGGTGATTAACTTGTGTTTATAAGAGAAAGGAAAACAGAGTGTTGTAAGTAGCGTGATTCTGCCACACAGCCACTCTATGTGACATTATACTTCTACTCTGTTCGCTAAACTTAGTGACGCAACACCCGTAAGTCGTGCGTAAGTTCAAAATACGTCATCGGTAGATTCTCTGGAGAAACTGCCCGCTGATGGACTATTTCCATTTCGAATGTTGTTAAGCACGTGTGATTTTCAGGCTAAAGTGTTTCTTGTGACTTTTAGGTGAGACATCTCCGTTGTGGTGTATAGAATTATAACACAGAAGCAGAATACGGTCAAACACAATTAAATTAATGATTTTATTAAGGCGTATTCTTACATTGTTTTATCCACGACATGTTTCGGCTCTAGTTATGCGCCATCTTCAGGTTGGTTACTTTTTCTTAGTAAGGTAAGATATACAATTAGCATTGCTATTGTAACAACTAAGAAAAAGTAATCAACCTGAAGATGGCTCATAACTAGAGCCGAAACATGTGGATAAAACAATGTAAGAATAAGCCTTAATAAAATTATTAACCGAGTTGTGTTTGTGTTTTACTGATTTTTATATAGCTACTTGTGAAATTTGAGGTTCCCATGGAGGAGACTGCATAACGAGGAGCTAAATGATCTGTACTCCTCACCCAATATTGTGCGGGTGATAAAATCGAGAAGAATGAGATGGGCTGGGTATGTCGCGCGTATGGGTGAGGAGAGGGGGTTGTATAGGGTCTTGGTGGGAAAACCGGAGGGAAGGAGACCACTGGGGAGACCTAGGCGTAGATGGGTGGGTAATATTAGGATGGATCTCCGGGAGGTGGGATGTGGGTATATGGACTGGATTGGGCTGGCCCAGGATAGAAACAGGTGGCGGACGCTTGTGAGTGCAGTAATGAACCTTCGGGTTCCGTGAAATGCGGGGAATTTATTGACTAGCTGCAAACCAGTTAGCTGCTCAAGAAGGACTGTGCACCATGGAATAAGCATAGCGATTACTATGATGATTACTGACCTCTTGGATGTGGCATCGTGTGGTTTGGCAGATATTACCAAGTTTGATGTTCAGTTGACCGTACATCGTGATAAATTCTTATAATAAAACCAACTAGATGCACTAATTTCTCAAATTTATTTTTGGAATAAAACTCTACATGTTTCGGACAGTTCCTTTGTCCGAAATATGTAGAGTTTCATTCCAAAAATAAATTTGAGAAATTAATGCATCTATTTGGTTTTATTGTAAGAATACGTACCAAGGTTTCCTAGGAATGTGCTTCTCGCGTGGTCATTTTATGTTTACTGTTCTGTACAGACAAGGAAGGTAGCAAGCTATCCGACCTACTAAAGTGCATCGCGTTACTTCTCATAAGCCAGTGTATGTAGAGACAGTGATTATTTCTGTTATTATTCCATACTATTGTATTATATCAGCGACGTCATGGGCTTTCTATGAATTGGGAAGAGAATTTTTAAATACTATTTAGCTTACGTTTGCGTTGCAAAGTTGCAGGTGTTGTTGCGAATCCTTGCAGCCATTCTTTCGGAATTGTGTCCACTCCCTGCAGATTATACAGGCCTTTTGCCTGAAACATAAGCAGCTGTAGAAGACAGGGCATATAAGTGCAAAGAGTAATTGAAACCTTTTCGTATATCTTATGAATAAAAAAGAAAGATTAGACCACAGAAGCAAACAAATTACTTGTGGAGAGTTTAGAATGTCTCCAATTTCGACAAGACTTCTTGGAAAAATCAGTGCCAATCGATGTCACTAGCAGTCGCTCATAGCCGCGTTTTGTAGGCCTGATCAATTTTGCGACACGTGGTGTTTATAGCACTAAGAACTGCAGGACAGCATTATACCGCTTGTGTTGGTCTTTTGCGCAGGTTCAGGACGATGCTCCTTCAGTTGAGTAACCCCAGGTTTACACCAACAAAACAAGGCAACGAATTCTCGGTAAAAAGCCGTGCTGTTTCTGATTCAAGCTTGTCACAATACGGCGTATCATATGAAATGAGTTTCATTTCCAAGAAATCACCACAAAATGTAGTCCAATCTTTGCAGTCACGTATTCCAAGGCCAAAGCGTAGAAGACACTTAGATGAGACGTTTGTGTAACCTACTGCGGAAACTAAAATTGCTTAATACTTGATTCTGCTCTGCAATAAAACAATAAGCTTTTGTTAGAGTCTGATATGTAATATTAGTAGCAGCTTGTAAAGTTTTAAAATATTTAAGAAAGTCATATGAACTCTGATTAGATCGCAGATTAATTTGAAGTTATTTATTAATTATGGAGACAAAGATGTCCCGTTGTCTAATTAATCATCACGCCATGCGAAAGTGGAGGTAAAGCTCCATACACCCTTACCATAGGTACTAGATGGAAACTATTAGCCTGTTTCTCGTGCCGGCCACTTTCACACGGAAAAATGCTCTTGGCATGGGCGCACCAACAATATATTTTTTTTTTGTGGGGAGGTGTTTCGCCGGCTCTGGGGCTATGTATATTTTATGTTTGATTTTGAAAAGTATGTTATGAGAATCATGTCAAATCTCCGAGCTGACAGCTAGTTAGCTTACAAGGAAAATTAAAAACTAACTGAAAAATAAAAAAGTACAGATTATTAAGTTTATATTATATATTTCAATATTCCAGTGTACTACTAATCAGCGAGTACAGTGGCTGATTTAGGCTGGAGAGTAAATCACGAAAAATCTTTGATACCACCGTGCCTACAAAATGTGTGTGTGTGTGTGTGTGTGTGTGTGTGTTTGTTTGTTTTTTTTTAATTTCGCTTCGGGCGGGGGGCTGCAGCTCGGACACCCACCCCCCTCCCCCGGGTGCTCCAATGATTCGTAGCATGCGATAGATAAAAGGTTGACTGAGCCCCGAGTCGTTTTAGATGCAGTTTGAAGAGGAAAATCGGTTCTCCAGCAATGAACCCAACACGCTGTTACGTTGCATGAATTGAGCCAGACTCTTAGGCATGTCTGATTTTTCCTTTGTGCAGTGACTGGGCGACGCGGAGTTTGTCGACCTGCACTGTTCATAATGTAGTATAGGGAGTGCCATAAAGTCTGCATAGGCATCAGCAGCTGCAGACTTTATGGGGTAGCTGAATGTGCACTTTTGCCATGAAAAGAGCGTGTGTGGGCCTATTCGAGACTGGCGGTTCTGCCTAGAGGATTTTTGGATAGAAGGCGTCGTGAGACCCCGCCGGTAGGTTTATGGTAATGAAGAAGAAATTTTTACCTTCGTCGGGACTCGGAGTGTCTGTTATACAGAGAATATTTTATTTGTTGAGTCTATCGTATATTGTCCAGAGTTGTGTCTGATAACACGAGGTTTTTCATCAGTACACATTTTTTATATTAATCTCACAATCTGTGTCGTTTATCAAACATTATACATTCCACATTATACATTCCACAACTATCCGCATGCTCTTTTCGTCTCTTCTCACAGTAACTTCTTTACGTTTCTCGAATGATTGTTCGATGATCTTCCCTTGATTTTCCCATTTATATTTTCGCTTAAATAAGCATTTGTCTTACTTACTTGCTTACTTACTCCATGGTGCAGAGTCCTTCTTGAGCGTCTAACTAGTCTGCAGCGAGTCAAGAAATTCCCCGCATTTCACGGAACCCGAAGGTTCATTACCGCACTCACAAGCGTCCGCCACCTATTAAATAAACAAGCATTCCGCATGTGAATGTTTCTTAACGTAAGTGCTTTACAGGGAGGGGTTGTTAGCACCTCACCCAACTCCCAAGCCGGAGGAACACCCCACGTCGGCTATCAGCGACTGCTTATTCAATTTATTCGCAGCTACCCACCTTACCGGAGGCCGTTCTTCTATCCGCAACCTGAGGACGCGCCATGTCGTGGTAACAGGGACCCACTACTTGGAAGCATTTGTCTAAGTTCACTAATTCTGCATTAATTGTGCAACTGTTGCTTCGTTTATAATTAACCACGTGTTATTCAGGAATTCTTTCTTCCAACTTTGCCTTTCCTACAAGAATTTGTGGTACCATAGAGTTGTTTCTTTCCTCTTCGTGAAGGAATATAGGGCAGTTTAAGTACAGATCCATTCATTCTTAACTTTCACACCAAATGAAGGCAATTATTCAGTTTTACGCCCCGTCCGCTCTACCCTAGCTTAATGCCGCCGGTACGCGATGAGTAGGAGATAGTGTGATCCCTATAGTTAGTTTATATGTTCTGCAGAAGAAATGACTTGTTCCTTCGTCCATCCTGTAACCTACTCGCAGAAGTCATTACGGAGGGAAAATATGGAATGAAGAAATGGAAGAAAGCACAGTGAATAATAATAATAATAATAATAATAATAATAAAATACTCGATAGATTAGTTCAGGCCACGTTGGAGGGAAGTAGCTGTACCAGTATTATGACCTGTACCGGAGGTTGCGGTTACAGTTTTTAGTTCTCCTGATGATGGGTGCTGTGACACCCGAAACATGTA